>Ga0206863_1132_pt1 | contig 25126 bp, 17 predicted proteins | sample Alteio_BWOrgCont_41_FD_152634 | JGI IMG/M metagenome (GOLD analysis project Ga0206863, IMG submission 152634) | Enriched cells from forest soil in Barre Woods Harvard Forest LTER site, Petersham, Massachusetts, United States -... | ecosystem: Environmental > Terrestrial > Soil > Temperate forest >...
ACGGCTCCCGTGGGGATATCCGCGTCTTCCCGGACCGCCTTTGCCAGAGGAACCTGGTAGCCCGGCCCAAGCGGAATGCGTATATGGGGTAGAATGCCCCCCGAAGAGCAGTCGATCAGATCCACCCCCAGGTCTTTCAGTTCCAGCGCCAACCGGATAGAATCCTCGGGCGTCCAGCCCTGCGGATCCCAATCGGTTGCTGATATGCGGATGAATAAAGGTAGGGTCAGGGGCCAGATGTTCCGGATGCTTTCCACGATCTCCCTGAGTAAGCGCGTCCTGTTTTCAAAGGAGCCTCCGTATTCGTCGCGCCGGTCATTGGATAAGGGAGAAAGAAATTGGTGGATCAGGTATCCATGTGCGGCATGGACTTCCAGTATCCTGAAACCCGCCCTCAGGGCGAACTCCGTTGCCCGGCCAAAATCTCTGACGACCTTCCTGATCCCTTCTGTATTCAAGGCCGCAGGGGCCCTTTCCCCTTCCCTGAATGGCCGGGCCGAAGCCGACACCATGGTCCATCCGCCTTCTTCGGGCGTCAGCAACCGATCTCCCTTCCAAGGACTTGTACGGCTGGCCTTACGCCCGGCATGGGCCAGTTGTATACCGGGCATCGCGCCCTGGTCTGAAATAAAACGCGTGATTTTTTCAAGGCCCCGGATGTGGTCCTCTTTCCATAGTCCTAGGTCGTCGGGGGTAATACGCCCTTCGGGGGAAACCGCGGTTGCCTCCGCAATATGAACGGGCGAAGCCCAAAAAGTAGAAGCGCGAAGCCAAAATGAGGCTCCGCGCGACCACAAAATCATCTATAAGATTTTGAATTCAATAGATTCCGTCTATGTCGGCGGCTCGCCGGGCCGCGAGGCGGCGGCGGAGAGAGGCCGGAGGTCGGAAAGGCCTACTTTTCATCCAGGAACTCCCCATCCACGAGGTGGAGTATCCGATTCCCGTATTCCGCATTTTTCTCCGAGTGGGTCACTTGAATGATGGTGACTTTTTCCTCCTTATTGAGTTTTTGGAAGAGCTGCATGATTTCCTCGGCCTGTTTGGACTGAAGGTTTCCCGTGGGTTCATCGGCCAGGATGAGTTGGGGCCTGGCTATAATAGCCCGGGCTATGCCCACGAGTTGTTGTTGGCCGCCGCTCAGTTGCGCAGGGAACAGGTCCTTCTTGGCGACCATGTTGAAGCGGTCGAGGATCTCGGCGACGCGGGCTTTGCGCTCGGACCCCTTGACGTTTTGGTACATCAGGGGAGTCTCGAGGTTTTCGTAAATAGTCAGGTCATCCAGGAGGTGGTAGGCCTGGAACACAAAGCCAATATGGGTCCGGTAGAGCGCAATGCGCTGCTTTTCCGAAAGGTTGTGCACGGGCGTTTCCATAAAATAATACTCTCCCGCGGTAGGTTCCTCAAGCATCCCGATAATGTTCAGGAGGGTGCTTTTCCCAGCCCCTGAAGGGCCCATGATGCTGACAAAGTCGCCGGGTTTGATGTCGGCCGTCACATAACGGAGGATATAATTTTTGACATTCCCGTTGGTGAAGTACCGTTCAATGTTCTTTAATTGTATCATAGCTATATTCTTTTTGCCGGATGAATATAGCGAAATCATTCATATTTCAGCGCTTTCACGGGAGAAGAGAGGCTGACCTTCAGGGATTGCAGGGTCACGATCAGAACGGTAGCCCCCAGGCAACCCAGGAAGGACAGCACATAGGCCATAAAACCAAGCTGCACCCGGAAGGCAAAACCCTGCAACCAGCGCTCCATCAGCCAAATGGAAAGTGGGATAGCCAGGAGGTTGGCGAGAAGGACCCAGCGAATGAAATCCTGGTTCATCAGGACCAGGATCTGGCCCACACTTGCTCCCAGGACCTTTCGGATGCTCATTTCCTTGGTTTTACGCTCGGCGGTATAGGCGGCCAGGGCAATCACCCCCATGAAGGCAAGGGCCAACGCCAGGCTTGTCAATACGGAAAACAAAAAGGTAAACTGTTCCTGGGCCTTCAACAGGGTAGCGAAGTGTTCGTCCAGGAAAGAATACCGGATGGGGTAAGCGGGTTCGATGTCCGACCATGCCGCCTGGATGTTTCGAAGGGTTGAAGCAATCCCGGCCGGTTGCACCCGAAGGAGGATATAGTCTTCGGGGTTACCGCGCAGCAACTCGAACGAAAGGGGTTCGATGGGGTCTTCAGGGTTCCCGATATGGAAGTCCCGCACGATTCCTATTATGGTAACTTGTCTTACCCCATGTCCAATGGTTTGACCCACTTTCACGCCGTACTTTCGGGCAAAGGCCTCGTTAACGAGCAGTGAGTGCAGGGTATCGCTCGGGTGGGTTCCATCGTATTCCCTGCCGTCAACGAGTTTCAACCCCATCGCGGCGCAGTAATCCTGGTCGACCGCCAGGAAATCGCTGATGATGTCCTTCCCATTTTGTTGGTAGTCCATGGTTCCGGTGCTTTCTCCCTGGATCTCGCTGGTCCGGCTCACGGCCTGGACCCCAGGGATCGAAGACAGCCTTTGCCGGATGGGGGGGAAATTGGTATTGGTTTTATCATCGTGGATCTCTATCGACATGACCTGCCCCGCCTGGAAGCCCAGGTCCATGTGTTTCAGGAAGGAAATCTGCCGGGTGATGATGACGATCCCGCTTATGAAAAAGGAGGCGCATGTGAATTGAATCACGAGTAAGATGCGACGCGTCCGAACCCCCTTGCTTCCCCCCGAGAAATTGCCCTTTAGCACTACAGCGGGAAGATATCCGCTCATGACGAGGGCTGGATAAAAGCCTGCCAACAGGGTGGTAACCAGAATCGAGAGCGCGACCTCACCAACGAGAGGCAACGCCTCCAGGTTGGTCCAGCCGCTCAGCCCCAACCCCAGGTTAGCATTGATGACGGGTAATAAAAGCTCAGCCAGGACCAGCGCGATCCCAAAAGCGAGAAGGCATTGGAAAAGGGTTTCGGCGAGGAATTGTCCCACCAGCCCGATCCTCAGGGCGCCGATTACTTTACGAAGCCCTGTTTCTTTGGCCCTGCGTGTGGCATAAGCTACGGACAGGTTCGTGAAGTTAATTGATGCCATGACCAGGATCAGGAGGGAAACCAGGAAAAGCAGGCGCACGTATCTTCCCGTGCCATTCCCCGGCCACTCGAATTTGAGTTGGCTGTCGAGGTGTATGGGATCGACAGGCGCAAACCTGAAATCGCTTTGGGCAACGTCTTCACGGAGCTTCGCCACTTGTCCCGAGGCCACATAGGCAGTATCACTCATAGCCGCATCCACAGCCATATCACGGTATACCTTGTCCAATTCTCCGTTATAGGTTTCCGGTTTCGTATGGGGCTTGCAACGCACGTATATATATACATTACTACTGGTCCAATCCCTCGATGGGTAGGCTCTGCGAATAATGCAGCTAAACGATAGATGGCTGGGGTATTTGTCCCTGTCGATCACCGCCGCAACCTTGTAAAGACCGAATTCCCCCATGGTGATCATTTTTCCGGTGGGATCGATGCCAGGCCCAAAGAGGGTTTCACTCAAACTGCGGGAAAGGATCACGGTGTGGGGGTCCAACAAACCAGGGGAACCATACATCAGCGGGTATTGGAATACTTTCAGGAAGGCGCTATCCGAAAAAACGACATTATTCTGGTAGAATTGCCGGTTCCCTACGGTGATCAGGAGCTGCGCCCTCCAATATTCACTAACCGTCGTTGCCGCCTGGGTTACCGGCAGCGCCCTGACCACCGTCCCAAAAGGCCTTGGCGTCTGAGGATAGAAATCGCCGGATTCGTCGTGGATGATCCTGTATACGTTCTCGTGGCCGGGATCCCAGTGCTCGTACCGTCCTTCATTGTTCCTGTACAGCAACGTCAGTAGAAAAAGGGTCAGGGCTATACTCAAGCCCGTAATGTTCAGCAGGGTATACCTCCGGTTTTTCCAGAAGTTCCTCCAGGCCATTTTGATTTGTGTGCGCAGCATATTGTTATTCGTATTTAATTGCCTCCACGGGGTTGGCCCTGGATGCTTTATAGGCTTGAGTAACCATGGTGGCAAGCGCGATCAGGGCGGCCAGGAGCCCGGCCCCTGCCATCACCCACCAATACACGGGTATCCGGAAGGCAAATCCCCGAAGCCAGCGATCCATTCCCCACCAGGCGATGGGCGCGGCAATCAGGGCCGCCACCAGCACCAGGCGCAGCAAATCCCCCGCCAGCAGGGAAACGATTCCCCAGCTGCCCGCGCCCAGGACTTTCCGGATGCCGATCTCTTTGACCCTGCGCGAAGCGGAAAAGCTGACCAGGCCGAACAAGCCCAGGCAAGCCAGGATGACGGCCAGCGTGGTAAAGCTCAGCAGTACGTACCCCTGGCGGCGTTCCATCTCATACTGCCGGGAAAAATTCTGGTCCAGGAAGTGAAATTCGGGAGTTACAAGGGGGTCGAATTCTTTATACGTCGCGCGGATATAGGCCAATGCTTCCGGAATACGACCGCGCGCGACACGCACGTACAAATTATCCACGTCATCCATATCCCGGGGCATATAGAGCGCAAGCGGAGCGATGGGATACTTCATGGAATAGATGTTGAAGTCTTTCACGACGCCAATGACCCTGGTATCGAAGGTGGCCCCCTGACCGCCGGTGAAGAAGGAAACCATTTTCCCGAGGGGATCGCTCCAGCCTGCTTGTTTCACAAAAGCTTCATTGACGATCACGGCGCCTGAGGAATCGGTGGCTTGCATTGGAGAGAAATTCCGTCCGGTCGTGAGCGGGATTTGCAGGGTGGAGAAGAAATTCGGATCGACGGTCAGGATGTTCCCCATGACCGAACGTTTTTTCTTGACTCCCTCCTTTTCAACGTGGTAATTCCTCCCACCGATATTATTATTCCCAATGGGATTGCTGGCCCCTGCCACGGCTTCGATGCTGGTATTTTCCATCAGCTTACCCCGAAGCGCTTCGAGTTGGCGACGAACGGCCGGGGACTGGACGTGGAAGGTAAGGGTCTGATCCTTATTGAATCCCAGATCGGCATTGCCCATATAGCGCAATTGCAGGTACACCAGGGAGGACGCCGAAATCATGGCGATGGTGATCACGAATTGGAAGGTCACCAGCGTTTTGCGTACAATGCTGGTCCCCACCTGGCGGCCCAATTGGCCCTTCAGGGAGGGAAGGATGCCGAAGCCCGATAGGAAAAAGGCGGGATATACGCCGCTCGCAAGTCCTACCAATACGCCAAAACCCAGGAGCATGGCCAACGATTTTCCCAATCCCATTTTCAAAAGGGACAGGTCTTTCCCCGACATCGTATTGAACAAGGGGAGGAGGAGCTCGAGTAGGAGCAGTCCAAACACCGAAGCCAGGAGGGTGATGATCAGGGACTCCGCCAGGAAAAGGCCCGCTATGGGTCCACGGGCTGATCCGATCGCCTTCCGGACGCCGACCTCCTTCACCCTCAGGGTGGACCTGGCCGTGGAAAGGTTCATATAGTTAATCACCGCGATCCCCAGGATCAGGAGCGCCGCGGCAATGAAAATGTACACGTACTTAATATCCCCATTGTGCCCCGTTTCGAAATCCAGGTGGGAGTGGAGGTGAATGGACGTCAGGGGTTGTAACTCCATCCGGTATTTGCTGCGGCCCCCCGACTTTTCCAGGAAAAAGGGGTCAAAACTATGGTCCACTGTAGCCTGGGCCGATTCCAAATTAACCCCGGGCTTCAACAGCAGGTAGGTATAAATATTGAAGTATTGCCAGGACCCCGTTTCGTCCTCGCGGGGCCAAAGGCGCAGGGCGCTAAAGTGCAGGTGCGTATTATCGGGCACATCGGCAAGGACGGCACTCACAGATAAATTCGTTTTATCTCCGACTTTCAGCGTTTTGCCCATAGCGGCTTCGGGAGAACCGAACAGCTTTTGCGCGAGGCTACTTGTGAGCACGATCGACCCTGGTGTCGCCAGGGCGTTGTGTACATCCCCATAGAGGACTGGATATGGAAAGACACGCAAAAAGGTACTATCGACAACGAGGAAATCTTCCACGTCAAAGCGCTTGTCTCCTACGGTGATCCGGTCTCCCCCCTCCGCATCTATGCGGACCGCACTTTCGACCTGGGGCATCATGGCCTGGAGAACAGCGGCAAAGGGGGGAGAACTGGTGGCGGTGTTCAGGTGTCCTCCGTCCCAGGAATCATAACTCACCGCCCTGACGACCCGGTTGGAAGTCGGCAGGTACCGGTCGTATCCCAGCTCGTCTCTTACGTACAGGGCAATCGCCCAGAAAGCGGCCAATCCTATGGCCAGCCCCCCGATATTGATCAGGGAAAAGGACCTGAATTTATTCAGGTTCCTCCACGCGGTGGTGATGTAGTGTTTGAACATGGCTATTCGTTTCTTAGGCTTTGAACAGGATTGGCCAGGGCGGCCCGGAGGGATTTGTACCCTACGGTCAGCCAGGCGATAAGTAAGGAACCCGCAATGGCCAGGAGGAAGGTTTCCCATCCCAGGTGGACCCGGTAATAGAATCCGTTCAACCAGTGCCGCATGAAGTAGTAGCCCAGGGGCGCTGATACGCCGAAGGCCCCCACAACGAGAAGGGTATACTCTTTGGAAAAAAGGAATATAATGTGACTAAGCGAAGCGCCGAGGACCTTGCGAATCCCCACTTCCCTGGTACGTTGGACGGCCATGAAAGAGACCAGGCCATAAAGACCCAGGCAGGAAATGAAAAGGGCTATTCCTGCGAAAATCTGGAATAGCTTTCCGGTCCTTTCTTCATCCTCGTAAAACTGCGCCATATCATCGTCCAGGAAAACAGATTTGTACACGAAATCAGGGAATACCTTTTCCCAGTCGGCCTGGACCCGCTTCATCGTGGCGCCAATCCGGGATGGCTCCAGGCGGACGGCGAGCTCGCGGAAAGATTGGGACTCCGTGGACAGGGCCATGGGAGACAGTTCATTTTGGAGTGAGGTGCTGTGAAAATCGGCGATGACCCCCACGATGGGAATGGTCCTGTGCCGCATTGCGATGGATTTACCAATGATATCTGCCGGATTTGAAAATCCCAATTTGAGCACGGCCTTTTCACTCAGGACTACTTCGCGCATGGTGTCGCAGGGGTAAAACAGGCGACCTGCCAGCAGTTTAATATGGAAAGTGCTGAAATAGCTGGTGTCCACCATGTGCATTCCCAGGCTGAAATCTTCAGGTTTGGGGCGGTTGTTGAAGGTGAATCCATTATCCCAAACCCAGCCTGAGGAAGGAGGCTGAGAGCACAGGCTGGCATCCGCAACGCCCGGTTCCTGCAATACGACCTGTTTCAGGTAATTCAATTTGCGAAGGCTCAGGCTATCCGAAGGCACGTCCACGATCGCCACCGCATTCTTGTCGAATCCCAGGGGTATGGTCCGGAAGTAATTCATCTGCGCTACCACCACCAAGGTCCCGATCACCAGGATTTGGGCGGTCGCGAACTGTACCACGACAAGGACCCTCCGAAGGGGTAGACCCCCGACCGTCCGGCTACTGATCTTGCTTTTGATCGCGGCCACGGGGTTGAACCCGCTCAGGACCAACGCAGGATAAAACCCACCCAGGAAGGTGATGAAGGCCCAGATGGCGCCCAGGAACAGCAACGTAGAGGGATACTTTACTACATTCAAATGCAGCGGTTTCCCTAAAACATGCTCAAGGCCCGCCGATCCGATTTCAGCTAGGATGCAGCCCAGCAAGATGGCAATGAAGGCAATCAGGGCGGTTTCTCCCAGGAATTGACGGATCAGGGATGCACGGCTGCTTCCAAGCACTTTTCGAACCCCTATTTCCTTTGCCCGGCCTACTGACTGAGCGGTGGCCAGGTTGATGAAATTGATGCAGGCTACCAGCAGGAGAAAAACGCCGATCAGGGCCAGGGCCCAGATATCCGAGGGGTCTACTTCGTCGCCCGGGTACGTACCTATGTGCGGGGTGAAATGTATGTTTCTCAAAGGTTGAAAGAAGATGGTGGACTTCTCGGGCCCCGTTTCTCCCACGAAATGGGTTTTGTCGAAGGCGGCAATCCCGGCATTGGCGCTGCGGATGGTTTGGCCCGGGGCGAGCAGCGCAAAGCAATTGGAAGCGCTGTTGACGTCATGCCAGTCCGGGGTTTTGGACAATGAAGAGGAGGACCAGGACATGGCGATGCGGATCGGAATGTCGGTATTTTCCGGGTGGTCCTTCATAACGCCCGTAATAATAAAGGGTTGAATGTGATCGTAGACGACCGTCTTTCCCATCGCAAGGTGCCAATCCCCGAACCAGGATTTGGCCACGGATTCCTCGATGGCCATGGTATTGGGATTCTTCAGACTGGCGGGATCCCCGGCGAGCCAGGGAAAATCCAGCATATCGAATAATTCGGGTTCCGTATAAACGATGTCCCCATGCTCCGCAAATTTCTTATTTCCGGGAACCGTGAAGAGTCCGCCGTATGTTCCCCAAAAGGCCGCCACCTTTTGAAACTGAGGGAAATCGGCCCTGATGGCGACCGTCATGGGAACGGGCACACCCTGGGTAATCTCGGTGCCATCCGGGGCGCCTGTCCACTCTGAATCGACGCGGAAAACGCGATCGCCATGAGTGTGGAAGGTATCGAAGCTCAGCTCATACCGGATCAGCAGGAAAAGCACCAGACAGGCGCCCGTCCCCACGGCCAGCCCGAGGATGTTCAGGATGGTGAAGGTTTTTTTCCTCCACAACGCGCGAAAGATCGATTTATTCATGTTTCAGGGCTTTAACGGGGTTGGCGAGGGCTGCGCGAACGGCGCGGTATCCCACGGTGGCCCAGGCGATGAGTATAGAAAGGGCGATGGCGATTCCAAAGATTTCCCACCCGATATCGGTCCGGTAATAAAACCCATTCAGCCATTGACTCATAAAATAATAGCCAAGCGGCGTGGCTACGGCAAAGGCAACCAGGATGAGGATAGTGAATTCCCTGCTGAACAACAGTACGATACTCGTCACCGATGCCCCAAGGACTTTCCGGATGCCTACTTCTTTGGTCTTTTGAACAGCCATGAAGGAAACGAGGCCGTACAAGCCCAGGCAGGAGATAAATATGGCCACCAGGGCGAAGAGCCTGAAAAGTTTCGAGGCCGCGGCTTCTGCTTTATAAAAGTCCAGGATCTTATGGTCGAAGAATGTCGGATCGAAGATGTGCTGCGGGAAAACCGTGGCATACCCGGTCGCCAGGCGGGACATGACCGATGGGATTTGGGTCGGATCCATATGCACCGCCAACATAGTATACCATTGAAGGGAATAGACCATGGCCAGGGGTTTGATCCCCTCTTGTTCGTTCAGGGGTCTGTCGTTGAAATCCTTCATCACTCCGGCGATGGGGAGCCAACGCGCGCCGCCGACAGCCCCAAGCCTTACCGTTTTCCCGATGATATCCTGATCCGTTTTGATTCCAAGCATTCGCGCCGCCGTCTCGTTGATCAGAACCTCCCGCACGGTATCCGAGGGGTAGGGCATGCGGCCGGCAGCCAGGTCCATATGAAAGGTCCTTTGGTAGTCCGAATCTCCATGGCGGATGGTGATGGAAAAGTCCTCCGGATTCGCTTTTCCATTGAAATAAATTGTGGTATTCCAGGCATTGTCCGAGGAAGGGGGCTCGTCCGCCAAGGTGGTCGACAGGACACCAGGAATCCTGGAAATCTGGTCCTTAAAATACACGTATCGCTGCTGGCTGGTGCTGTCGACCGGCAAATCCAGCATCGAAATAGCTTCGCGGTTGAAACCCATGGGGCGGTTCCGGAAGAAGGCCATTTGTTTTATGATAACCAGGGTTGCAATGATCAGCAACTGGGCTATTACGAATTGAAGAATCACCAGGCCCCGGCGCAGGGAAACGCCACCGGAGGCCCGTTTTACTTTGTTTTTAATGGCATCCGCCGGATCGAACCCTGAAAGGACCAGTCCGGGGTAAAATCCTGCCAGGAAGGTCACGCAAACCGCGGTGCCCAGCAGGAAGAGGATGGCAGTGGGTATTTTGAAAAGGTGGAGGGCCAAATCCCTTCCCATCAGGGACCCGATCTCAGGAAGGGCGAGTTCGGTAAAAATACAGGCCAGGATCAGCGCGAGGAAACTAAGCAACGCAGTTTCCTGAAAGAACTGAATCAGCAATTGCTTCCGGTTGCTTCCCAGGACTTTCCGCACTCCGATTTCCTTGGCGCGGTTTACGGACTGTGCCGTGCTCAGGTTGACGAAGTTGATGCAGGCGACCAGGACCAGGAATAAACCAATGAGGGTAAGTGCCCATAGTTCCTTTACCGTAAGGTTGGGATCCCCATACCGCGAATATTGTTCATCGAAGTGCTGACCTTTTACCGGCATCAGGGTGGTGATCGCGTGCGCGGATCGTTTGGATTCTGATGCGGCATAGTGTCGCTGCGAGAAAGCGTTCAACTGAGCCCTGATCGGAGCCGGATCTTGCCCGGGGTGCAATAGCACAAACAACTCGGAGCTGCTGCTGTTCGAGCCCCAAAAGGAGGGATTGGCAAAGGCGCGTGCGTTCAGAGACCGGTAGGTGGCGTAGGAAATGGCGATGCGCAGGGGCAAATCGGTATTGGTAGGGGGGTCCTGCAATATCCCCGTAACCAGGAGGGGCGTTTTCGAATCCCCCATCAGGACCGTCTTTCCCATGGCATCACGCCAGTTTCCAAACCATTTTTCCGCGATCGTTTTTGAGATGGCTACAGTACCCGGATCTGTCAGGGCGCTTGCCGGGGAACCTTCTATCCAGGGGTAATCGAAAATCGTGAATAATGCGGGCTCGACGTAATACATCCCGTCGGGCTCCTTGAATAATTTCTTTCCGTTGGCTATTGAGAACTGCGTGGCATCCAACTGCCAGGTAGCCGCCGCTTGTTCAAACTGCGTAAAGTCCTGGCGGAAAGCGTCCGGCATAAGAATCGGCACCGACCCGTAATAGTCGACCTTCCCGTCCTGGTAGTGCATCTCCGTGGACACCCGGTAAATCCGGTCGATGTTGTGGTGCCATGTATCATAGCTTTTCTCATTGCGGATGATGAGAAAGACCAGCAATGCGGAGGACATGCCTACCGACAGGCCCAGTATGTTGAGGATCGCAAAAGTCTTCTTCCGCCAAAGGGATCTCAGTGCTACTTTTAGGTTATTGCGAAACATATTATTCGTATTTGAGTGCTTTTACAGGATCAGCCAGGGCGGCACGGATGGAGCGATAACCTACCGTCGCCCAGGCGATCAGGACGGAGGCAAGCAGGGCTATCACAAAGACGACCCAGCTCAGGTCGGTATGGTAGTAGAATCCCTCCAGCCAGTGGTTCATAAAATACCAGCCCATGGGCGCTGATACCAGGAAGGCGCCTGCCACCAACAAGGTGAACTCGCGTGAAAACAGGTAGACTATGCTGCCGACCGAGGCGCCCAAAACCTTTCGGATGCCCACTTCTTTGGTCTTTTGAGCCGCCATGAAGGAAACCAGCCCGTATAGTCCCAGGCAGGAAATAAAGATGGCCAGGGCCGCGAAAATTTCGAAGAGATTGGCGGTCATGGCTTCGCCCCGGTAAAAAGAAACAATATCTTCGTCGAAGAACCTGGACCCGAAAATGAATTCGGGGTACACCTTTTCGTGGATCGCCTGGATGGCTTTCATCACGGAAGCAATCCTGCGGGGATCCATACGGACGGCAAGGGTCCAGTATTGCGAAGTATCCGACATCAGCAAAATGGGGCTGGACTTACCCTTCAGAGGGCCATCATTGAAATCGTTCATGACTCCGACGATCGGAATATAGTGACTTTCCCGTCCGAAGGGGTTGATTCGCTTTCCCAGGATATCGGAGGCGGAAGTAAAGCCCAGGGCTTTCACGGCGCGTAGGTTGACCACAGCTTCGGTGGCCGAATCAGAGGAATAGGGTATCCTGCCGGCCAGTAGGGAAATGTGGAATGTACGCAGGTAATCCTGGTCGCCATAGCGCCGGGTCAACTCGAAGTTTTCGGGGTGGGGGTGTCCCTCCAGGGTGAAGCCGGAGGTCCAGGACCCGTCGGTGGAAGGCGGTTGGCTGCATCGGGAAACAGACAGGACACCGGGTATTTGCACAACCTGGTTTTTAAAGTAGGTGCTACGCATTCCGCTACCCGCATCCACCAATGCGACAGCCTTACGGTCGAACCCCATGGGTCGCGTATAGAAATAGTGCATTTGCCGGACAACCACCAAAGTCCCGACGATGAGGAGCTGCGCAATCATGAACTGGACTATGACCAGCCCCCGCCTCAGGGATAGACCTCCGATATTGCGGGCGCTGATCTTGTTTTTCAGAGCCCCCACCGGGTTGAAACCGGAAATGATCAGCCCGGGGTAAGTACCCGCCAGCAGGGTCACCACGATCCCGGTGATCAGGAGGAACCCGAGCACTTCCGGAGAAAGGAGCGCCGCGGGAGAGATTTGCTTTTGCATCAAACGGTCGATGAGTCCCAGGGATACTTCCGCCAGGATACAACCCAGGATCAGGGCGAGGGCGACGAGGAATCCCGTTTCGCGCAGGAAACGGAGGAATAATTGCCCGCGCGTACCGCCAAGGACCTTCCGAACCCCGATTTCCTTGGAACGTTTCACACTCAGGGCGGTCGCCAGGTTGATAAAATTGATACTGGCCACCAACAAGAGAAAAAGGCCTATGAGCCCGAGGGACCACAGTTCCGTATATGAAAGCGCGGCATTTCCATAGTGACTGAACCGGCTGTCGAAATGCATCTCTTTCAGGGGTTGGAAATAACTCGAATCACGGGTATCCGAGGTGGCGAACAAGGGTGTATAATGCGTGGCCACAAAACCCGGCAACAAAGCATTCATGGACGAGATCGGGACGTTTTTGCGAAGCAGGAAAAAACTCTGTACGCCTGCACTGAAGTTGTCCCAATTACCAGGTTCAGTCCATTCTGTTGGATCCAACACGTGATAGGTTGCAAAGGATACGACCACACCGATGGGCATATCTGTATTGGCGGGGGGGTCCTCCAGGATACTGGTAATCATCATGGGCTTGTGATCACCCCTAAATAGTACCGTCTTCCCCACCGCGTCCTCCCAACGTCCGAACCATGCCTTGGCGATAGACCGTGTCAGGGCCATTGTATACGGCGCGCTAAGATCCGCGGGACCTCCGCTGAGCCACGTGAAATCGAAAATTTGAAAAAAAGAGGGCTCGGCATACAGGATATTCTCCTTGAATTTTTTCGGCGTGGCGCCCGGAAGTGTCAAAAGTTGACCCCAATCCTGGAAGGTTGTCGATTCCGCTTCGACCTGTGGAAATTCCTGTCTCAAAGCATCTCCCAATGGGATAGGCGCGCAGCCGTCATAATCCACAATGCCGTTGCGGTAGGTCTCGGTCGATACGACGCGGTAAATACGGTCCCGGTTCTTATGGAAAGCATCTATGCTGAGTTCATTGCGGATGAGCAGGAAAATCAGGAGGGCGCCCCCAACGCCAACCCCCAGTCCAAGGACATTGAGGAAGGAGAATTCCTTCTGCCTCCAGAGCGATCGTAACGTCTTATTCAACATGCGGCCAATTTTTCGGTGATCACCTGTCCGTCTTTCATATATACGATGCGTTTGCTGAAGCCCGCATCGTGCACGGAATGCGTGACCATTATGATGGTAGTGCCGCCTTCATTGAGCTCACACAGCAAATCCATGACCTCATTCCCATTGGCGCTGTCCAGGTTGCCCGTAGGCTCGTCCGCCAGGATGAGGTTCGGCCGGTTGATCAGGGCGCGGCCCACCGCCACGCGTTGCTGCTGACCTCCCGACAATTGTTGGGGAAAGTGCGCGCTCCGGTGAACGAGGTTCAGGCGACGCAGCATTTCACCCACCCTTTCCTTCCTTTCCCCCGAGGCTACACCGGCATAAATCAAGGGCAACTCCACGTTTTCGTAAACGGTCAGTTCATCAATAAGATTAAAACTTTGAAAAATGAACCCTATGTGGTGTTTTCGAAATGCAGATCGGTCCCTTTCTCCCAATCCGGTCAGTTCCGTTCCATTAAATGTATAACTGCCTCCTTCGGGTCTGTCAAGGAGACCCAGCACATTGAGCAGGGTGCTTTTGCCACATCCGGAAGGCCCCATGATGCTCACGAATTCCCCTGGCTGAACACTAAACGATACATCCTGGAGTGCCGTGGTCTCTACCTCTTCGGTCCGGTAAACCTTATTGAGTTGTTGAATCGAGATCATACGAAGGAAGGTGCAGAGGGCGTGCCCCGCCGTTTGACCATACATAAAAACTTGATTTTCAGAGGTGCGCCGGGTGGCCTGGAAAATAAAATGTTCATTTTCGGACAATATTTTGTACAAAATCGGACATTTGGCCATGCCCAAGCTTGCTGCGAACATTCTCATAGTGGATGATGACCTGGACATATTGGTGTCCGCCCGAATTTTCCTGAAACAGCACTTCCAGAAAGTCAGTATTTGCCAGGACCCCAAGGAATTGCACGCCTTGGTGACGGGCGAGGAAACGGACATCATCATGCTGGACATGAACTACCGGAAAGGGACCAACGACGGAAAGGAAGGTCTTTACTGGTTGAGATTTCTCCGGGAGACGGACCCGTCCCTGGTAGTGGTCCTGATGACTGCTTTCGGGGATGTCGAACTGGCTGTGGAAAGCCTGAAAGCGGGGGCGACCGATTTCATCCTCAAGCCCTGGAATAATGAAAAGCTCCTGGCTACCCTGAGTGCGGCGTGGCAATTGAGAACTACGGGCAAAAAACTCCAACGGGCGGAAAGGGTGCAGGAAACCTTGCAAAAGGATCTCCTGCGGGAATCCTCCGACTTTGTCCCGGGCAGGTCCCCATCTATGCAGGGTTTATTGAATACCCTGCGCAAAGCGGCTCCGACGGATGCCAATATCCTGATCCTTGGGGAAAACGGCACGGGAAAGCAAGTCATCGCAAAAGAACTCCATCGCCTGTCGGAGCGACCGAATGCGCCTTTCATTCACGTGGATTTGGGCGCTTTGCACGCCAACCTATTCGAAAGTGAGCTCTTCGGACACGCCAAAGGCGCCTTTACGGATGCCCGCGAGGAAAAAGCCGGACGATTCGAGCTGGCGGAAGGGGGTACCCTGTTCCTGGACGAAATCGGAAACCTTCCCACCCACCTTCAATCCAAGCTGCTCCATGCGCTGCAAAACAGGACCATCAACCGCGTCGGGGAGAACCGCCAGCGGAATGTCAATATCCGCCTGATTTGCGCCACGAATATGCCCCTGGCCAAAATGGTCCAGGAGGGGACGTTCCGGGAAGACCTGCTGTTCCGGATCAATACAGTGGAACTGGACTTGCCGCCCCTCCGGGAAAGGACGGAGGATATCCCCGCTTTGTTTCAACATTTCCTGGAGCTGTCCAACAACAAATACCGGAAGCACCTCCGGCTCCACAAAGACGCTACCGAAGCGCTGATGCGCTATCCCTGGCCCGGGAACATCCGGGAACTCCAGCACGTCATGGAAAGGGCGGTGATCATGGCCGAAGGCGAGGACATACGGGAAAGCGATCTACATTTATCCAGCCGCCGGACCGATCCGGCTATCGCCGCATCGGCTCCCACGGACCTGCTGAGCATGGAACAACAACTCATCAAGGCTGCTTTGGAAAAACACAAGGGCAATATCAGCAAAGCGGCAACAGACCTGGGCCTGACCAGGGCTGCCCTGTACCGCAGGATGGAGAAATACGGACTATGAAAGACATTCATGCGCTGCTGCAACGACACTTCGGATACAGCGCTTTCAGGCACCAGCAACAAGCAATCATCGAGCACCTCCTCGGCGGAAAAGATGCATTGGTCCTGATGCCCACCGGCGGAGGAAAATCGGTGTGCTACCAGATCCCGGCCCTGGCTTTGGATGGCGTGGCCATCGTGGTTTCGCCTTTGATCGCCTTGATGAAGGACCAGGTGGATGCTTTGCGCCAGCAAGGCATAGCTGCGGCTTTCCTAAATTCGTCGCTCAGTTCCGGGGAGCAATCCGAGGTTTTTCGGATGCTCAGGTCGGGGGCGTTGAAACTGCTCTATGTCGCGCCCGAAAGGTTGGTAACGCTTATCGATGTGTTGCAGTCGCAGCGCATTTCGCTATTCGCCATAGACGAAGCCCATTGTATCAGCCAATGGGGTCATGACTTCAGGCCGGAATACCTGAACCTGGGACAGATCAAAACGCATTTTCCGCAGGTGCCCCTGATCGCGCTCACCGCCACGGCCGATGCGCGGACCCGGGAAGATATTACCAGCGGGTTGGGCCTCGATGATTATCGCTTATTCCTGCATTCGTTCAACCGCCCCAATATCTGCTATAGGGTCCTACCGAAAAAGCAATGGATGGAAACTTTGCTCGAATATCTTTCGGTTCGCCGGGAAGACAGCGGGATCATTTACTGCCTTTCCCGGAATGGAACCGAGGAGCTGGCTGAAACCCTTACCCTTCATGGGTTTCCCGCTGCGGCCTACCACGCCGGCCTGGACAAGGCGGTGCGGGAACAACGACAGAATTTATTTCTCAAAGACGACATCAGGATCATGGTGGCCACCGTAGCCTTCGGAATGGGCATCAATAAAAGCAATGTCCGTTATGTGATCCATGCCGATTTGCCCAAAAACCTCGAAGGGTATTACCAGGAAACAGGGCGTGCCGGACGGGATGGCCTGCCCAGCGAGGCCTTGTTGCTTTACAGTGCGGGAGACCTGTTCAAGCTCCGGCGCATGCTGCAAGACGAAGACGACTCGGGGCGCCAGGTGGAGAAACTCCGGAAAATGGCAGACTATGGTGAATACGGGGGCTGCAGGCGTCGTTTCCTCCTGGGCTATTTCGGAGAGGAGGCGGCTGCTTTTTGCGGAAATTGTGACAACTGCCTGGATGACTCCACGCGCGTGGATGCCACCGTATCGGCCCAAAAGGCGCTGAGCGCCGTTGCCAGGTTGCAGGAACGCTTTGGGCTGAATTACGTGGTGGATTTTCTCCGCGGCGGCGCCTCCATACGCCCCGTGCATCAGTCATTGAAGACCTATGGCGCAGGGCGGGATTTATCCAAAGACGCGTGGAAACACCTGATTCGAAACCTGGTTGGCGAGGGGCTGCTGGAGCAAACGGATGGTGAATATCCTTTATTGAAGTTGACGATCCGCAGTGCTTTGGTACTTAGGGGGGAAGAAAGGGTCTGGATCAAGGCTGCCCCAGCTCGCCGCGGACAGCCGGCGGTGGCGGCGCCTGCCGCGCCGGCTCTTGCGGCGCCTTCCGATCCGACCTCCGGGTCGCCGGCCGGCGATGCGCCAACCCGTGAGGAGGCGCTGTTTCAGGAACTGAGACAACTGCGGCGGAGTTTAGCCGACCGCGAAAACGTTCCGGCCTATATCGTCTTCTCAGACGCCACCCTCAATGAGCTGGCCACCTACCTGCCCCACTCTTCCGAAGATTTGGCAAGGATCAGCGGCTTCGGCGCCGTTAAATTGGAAAAATATGGGACTGCCTTTTTGCAATGCGTCCTGGATTACTGCACAGGCGCAGGTCTCAGCAGCCGGATGCATGTAAAGCTTAAAAAAGGGAACGCTGGGAGGAGATAAAACGGGGCTTGGTTAGTTGAAGACCGCAGGCTTCGTTCAGCTTGTCTACGAGATAGACCGTCAATTCTGGACTCAGGGTTTGATTGTGCACGAAGAAATACAATTCTTCCAGGCCATTGTCCAACCAGTAGCGGATCCTTTCCACCCAGGCATCTATCCGGGGGAAGTCGGTAGGATGCATGCCATTTCCGACGAAGCGTACGAATGCCTTGGGTATGGTCAGGTGCATGTGCGCGCACTCCCGGCTCCCGGCGGTATCTGTAATAACGGCGCCGATCTTGAGATTTCGCAATCGATCGAACGATTCTCCATTTTTAAACCAGTCGGGATGTCGCACCTCCAGGAAAAAGGGTAAATCAGTGGGTAGAGAATTCAAGTATTCAAACAGCGGATCTTTACGGTTTGGACCATACCGCTCGCTTAGTTGAATAAAGAGGGGACCCAGGTGATCGCCGAAGGCGAGAACCCCTTCCAGGAATCGGGTCGTGATGTCGTCAACACCCGTAAAGTTGCTGTAGTGACTGATCCGCTGGGGGATCTTCGGGCAAAAGCGGAAGGGCCGGCTATCCACGCGATCGGCCCATTTTTGAATGTCGCCGGGGCTGTAAATTTTATAGTGCGTGGCGTTGAGCTCAATGGCATTGAACTGGTGGATGTATTGTTCCAGGAATCCCTTTTCCCGGGTTCCCTCCGGGTAGAGTTTACCCACCCATTCCTTCCAGCCCCATTGCGCACAACCCAGGTAAATCCGGGGTTCTATCGGGGAGGGTTTGCCCCCGGCTAAAACGGCCTTGTTCGCCGCCGGTTCAGGAGGAAGGGAAAAATCGACCTGGTCAAGGTCGGGGAGGGGGACTTTACCGAACTTCATAGGCTATTTGCTCCGGAACGTGTTCATCATCACCCCGGCTGTCGTTGGGTGGCCGGTGTCGAAATCGGCCTTGCATTTTTGAATATACAGACCCAGGTCTATTTCACTGATCACTTCCACAAAATCATACGTCGGACGATACTGCGCGATAAACGCATCCAACTTCTTTTCATCGTCCATGTTCGTTATCTTTTTGATCAGGGTCCTGTTGAACCGGTGATCGATATACTTTTCGTGTTCCTCCCACTCAAAGAATTGCTGGTAGCCCTTTTGGCGCCGGTTGTAGTTGAAGCGGAACATATTGATAAAGGCATCCAGGTCCAATCCTACACTCCCGCTGGGATCCGTAGACGTAGCAACCCCCGGTTTCTGGTAATCGAAGATCTTTTCATACTCCCTGCGGTTGGCAATGGAGTCCTCACGGTATGATTCTTTGCGGATATAAATTTCCGGTAAATCGGGTGCATAGACGCGCAGGGCCACGTCGAAATCCCAGGGATTGTTGATGTCCTTTACCGCAAACCAGGGAGAACGCTTTCCCAGGTAAGAAAAATAAAGGGAGTCTTTATCGGTGAGGGTGATTTTGTAGACCCCCAGTGAATCCGTCGTTGTCTGAGGGCCTGATTTGCTGACCACGGTGACTTCCGTGAGCGGAACTTTCTGGCTGATATCGAAGACGGTTCCCTTGATCACGATCTGGGCAGAGGCGCAGTACATCATAAGCAAGCCTGAAAGTGACAGGACCCCGGTTACACTCAAGCGGACAAAAGTTCTCATCGAGTCGAAATTAACGAACTGGTATGATTTTAAATCATTGATGATTTGGTTTTAACAACTATTTCAACGGCCCATGTACACCATGAGGATTTGTACGTCGCTGGGTGTCACGCCCGATATGCGGGAGGCCTGCCCCAGTGTCCCCGGCCTGATTCTGCCAAATTTCTGCCTTGCCTCAGCCGAAAGCGCCTGCACGCGTTCGTAGTTGAAATTTTCCGGAATGGTCAGGTCCTCTAATTGGCTCATCCTGGCCACGAGTTCTTTTTCCTTCTGGATATATACATCGTATTTCAGTTGGATATCCGCCTGTTCCAATATGTCCTCGGGATAAGCCCCGAGCATGGTCCCCAGCTCGGGGATCGCCCTGTATATATCGGTCAATGCAATGCCCGGACGCAAAATTAGCTGCTGAACCCTTTGTTTTTGAGATAGGGGTGCCGACCCTTTCGACTCCAGGAACGCGTTCACCATTTCGGGCTCCAGGGATACCTCGGCGATTTTTGCTTTCAGTTGGGTCACCGCGGACTTCTTGGCCAGCATATGTTGCATCCTTTCTTCCGAAGCCAAACCCATCCGATAACTCAATTCGGTCAGCCTCAGGTCCGCATTGTCCTGGCGCAACAAGGTCCGGTATTCGGCGCGGCTGGTAAACATCCGGTAGGGCTCTTCCGTCCCCTTACTGATCAGGTCATCTATCAACACGCCTATATACGCTTCACTCCTTTTTAGAATGAGGGGATCCTCCTCTTTGGTTTTGCGGTGCGCGTTTATCCCCGCCATCAGTCCCTGGCAAGCCGCCTCTTCATAACCCGTGGTCCCATTAATTTGCCCCGCGAAAAATAGATTTTCGAGGCGCTTGGTTTCCAGGGAATATTTGAGTTGGGTTGGCGGGAAGTAGTCGTATTCAATGGCATAACCGGGTCGGAAAAAGCGGCACTTCTCGAACCCTGGAACCATTCTTAGTGCTTGATATTGAACGGATTCCGGCAGGGAGGTCGAGAATCCGTTGACGTATATCTCCACGGTATTCCAGCCCTCGGGTTCCACGAACAGTTGGTGCCTGTCCCGCTCTGCAAACCGGTTGATCTTATCCTCGATGCTGGGGCAATACCTGGGGCCAACCCCATGAATGCGGCCCTGAAACATGGGGGACCGGTCAAACCCTGTTTTCAATATATCGTGCACTTCCGGGCTGGTATAGGTAATCCAACAACTCCGCTGGGCGCTTGGCTCAATTCTGGGCGTTGGGAGATAGGAAAAGCCGACTACCGTTTCATCGCCTTTTTGTTCGGCCATCCTGGAATAATCCAGGCTCCGCCCATCCACCCGGGGAGGGGTCCCGGTCTTTAGGCGATCGCTTTCAAACCCAAGGGTTAAGAGTTGTTCGGTGATTCCGGTAGCTGCTTTTTCCGCGACCCTGCCGCCGCCGAATTGCTTCTCTCCTATATGAATGATCCCGTTCAGGAAGGTGCCATTGGTCAGAATAACGGTCTTGGACCGGATTTCGTGACCCAATCCGGTTCGAACCCCTTCCACCCTGTTCCCCTTGACCAGCAGACCGTTAACCATGTCCTGATAAAAATCCACCCCTGGAGTCTGTTCCAGCATTTCCCTCCACACGGAGGCAAAAAGCATCCGGTCGTTTTGGGATCGAGGACTCCACATGGCGGGGCCCTTGGAAAGATTGAGCATTCTGAATTGGATCGTGCTTCGGTCGCTCACCCTTCCGGAATAGCCGCCCATAGCGTCGATTTCCCTTACGATCTGCCCTTTTGCAATGCCTCCCATGGCAGGGTTGCAGCTCATTTGAGCAATGGTCTGCAAATTCATCGTGACCAATAGGACCTTGGAACCCATATTGGCTGCGGCAGCCGCGGCCTCACAGCCGGCGTGGCCGGCACCTACCACAATGACGTCATATTCGGGAAACATGGGGCAAAGGTACGATTTTAGCAATGGTGCAAAGGTTCCACGTAAAACGGTTTCTTTACGAAACATGCTTAATTTTAGGGTATGGCCAGAAAAAAATGGACCGCTCAAACCGAAATAACACCCACTTTGATCCGGTTAAGGGAAAAACGGAAGTGGCAGATTGCCCTGAGGCGGTACGTCCGCGAGGGAAAATGGAGTGCTTCCTATGCCCCCTATTTTGGAATCGACATCGCGCATTTCAGGGAATGGATTGCCCTGCAATTCGAAGGGGAGATATCCTGGGACAGCTTTGGGGAAGGCTGGCAATTCGATCATATCCTCCCTCTGGTCTATTTCGACTTTGAAAAGGACGCCGAACTGCGCCTTTGCTGGAATTTTACCAATATCAGGGTCCAAAGGGTCCTGCCCGAATCGGAGGCATCGGGATTAGACATCCTTGGCGCCAAGGCCTATTTCGAAACGCTATATACGCGAACAGGTTATCCCCTTTGCCGGGAGATGCTCGACAAAATCAAAAGGCTGGAGGGGGCCCAACTGGGTCAGGTGGGTAAGCAGGTTTCTTTTCTCAACCAAAACATGTCCCTGTTAACCACGGTCGCGTCGTTCAATGCCTATGAGTATGGGCAGCTCAATGAGGGCATCCCTCTTGAGAAAATACTGGAAGAAAAGCGGATGTTTCAATAGGAAACTGTTCTTCGTGGAACATTCCCGCCGGTGATCCCGGCGGCCTATGGGAGATTTTTCCTGCTGACCGCGAGGTATTCTTCCTCTTTGGCCCGCATTGTCTTTGCCTGGGCGCGGGTCTTATCCTTATAGCCGCACAAATGCAGGGCTCCGTGGAAAATGACCCTCAGCAATTCCTCCTGCACCGAGACCCCCAGGCCATCCGCATTTTCCCGGACCCGGTCGAGGCTGATGTAGATTTCTCCTTCGACACCACCGCGCGCGGGGTCCGGCGAAAGATCAAAGGTTATAATGTCCGTGTATTCGTCATGGTTCAGGAATTCGCGGTTGATCGACAGAAGGTATTCGTCTGAGCAAAAGACGTACTGAAGGGAGGCTAACTTCGTCGCCTCCTTCTTGAACAGGCCAGTTAATATCTCCTTCAGAGTGGCCCTGTACCGAAGGTTAACGGAAACGTCCGCGTTGGCAAATTGGATCATGGGGGATTTCCGCAATTCGTAAGCGTGGTGATTCGTTACAAAGGTAGCTTTGCGGCGACAATGGTTGATCATGTTAAAAAGACTATCCCAGGTATCCATCGGGCAAAAAGCCATCATCCGGTCCTTTGATAAAGACGAAATCTTCCTCAAACTGATGGAAATGGGCTGTGTGCCGGGGGAATTCGTCACGATAGACCTGGTAGCTCCCTTGGGGGACCCTATTTCAATTTCTATTGCCGGCTATAACCTCAGTCTTCGTCTCGAAGAAGCCAATAAAATCTGGGTAGAAGTAGCGGAGGATCCATCCGCTATCTTTGAGCGATGAACATCGGTTTGTATTTCGGCTCTTTCAATCCCATACACACTGGTCATCTCATTATTGCCCAGCATTTCCTGAATCAAACCGGCCTGCATCAGGTATGGTTGGTCGTTACCCCCCAAAATCCGGTCAAGCCTCAGGGTACCCTTCTCAATGAATACCATCGCTTGCATCTGGTGCGCCTGGGTATAGGAGATAATCCCGGAATTAAGGCTTCCGACGTCGAGTTTTACCTTCCTAAACCTTCCTATACCAGCATCACACTGGCCTACCTGGAAGAAAAACATCCCCAGCACGAATTTGCGCTCCTGATGGGAAGCGATAGTTATCAAAACCTTCCCAATTGGCATAACGCGGCCTTCATAATGGCCCGGTACCCTATTTACGTGTACGAAAGACCAGGCTTTGTTCCGACTGAAATCCCGACGGCGCAAAAGACGACGGTCCTGAAAGCACCCATTCTCGATCTCTCCGCCTCACACATCCGAAACCTGCTAAAGGAGAAAAAACCAATTACCTACCTGGTTCCCAGGGAAGTAGCGCTGGAAATCGAAAAGAACAATTATTATAGGTAGGCTCACACGATCCACCCTAATAATAAGCAAATCAACACGATATACGGGGATCGCAGCTTGGTGAAGTAGAGCATGGAGAAGGTGGCCACGATAACGAGGAGGTTTACGTAGCTCACGGTTCGGTTGTCCAGCAGGGACACATCCTTAAGAAGATAGAAAAAGGAAGCGACCATGATCCCCACGACCGCCGCCTGTATCCCTTCAAGGGATCGGTATACGACGGCATACTTCTTCAGGTTATGCCATATGGGGTAAAAAAACAAAACCAATAATACGCTGGGCAGGAATACCCCCACGACGCCGATCAAACAACCCGCTGCCTGGTACAGGGGACCCCTTGCCTTCAGCGCCATTCCCCCTGCGTATGAACATATAGAAAAGGTCGGTCCGGGAACGGCCTGCATCATCCCTGCCCCAGTCAACAGGTCCTCCCCGCTCATATATCTCGTTTTATCGCGAACCACGAACTGCTCGTACATCATGGGAATCAAGACCTGACCCCCTCCGAACACGATACTCCCAAACCGGTAAAAATTCTCGAAGAGGTTGTATGCCCTACGGTTCTCCCATTGTTGCTTTCGCGCCGTCTCGCTCACAAAACCCGCGGCGATAAAAACGAACAGAAAAAGCCAGATATTGGTCCACCTGATCTTCTTCCGTTCGTGGGGGATCTGGGGGATACGTTTGCTGCTGAAATTTGTGACTATCCCACTGAGTATTATTAGAATAGGGAAAATCCAGGGAGTCTTGAAGAAGGCATAAGTGAGGATCGCCGAAACGACCATGATGACCCGTGTGATGGTATTCTTGATCGCCACTACGAAGACCTGGGTGGTGGCGTAGGCCAGGAAACCCACAGCCATTGGCTGTAAATACTCAAAAATGTTCTTGTGGAGAGCCCTTGTATTCACGTAAGGGACAACGAAAGAAAAAAGACCCATCAGGAAACAAGCAGGGGTCAGCCAAACCAGGAGTGTAAGGATGCCCAAGCCAACCCCACCCCTTTTATAGCCAATCAAGGTAATCGTCTGAGAAGAGGAAGCCCCGGGTAACAGTTGGCAAAAGGCATTATATTCTAACAGCTCTTCTTCCGTAACATCCCCCCTCCTCTTCACGAACGTCTTGATCATCATGCCCATATGTCCTTGGGGGCCCCCGAACGCCGTTATGCTGTACCAAAATACAGCCCTAAGGAAAGGTCCGTGTCTACCCAGCATAGTTTATTTTTTGAGGCCAATTTCCCGGAGGCGTTCGTCCAGGTATTCTCCTGCCGTCATATCCTCATCCAGGCGCATACTACTTTTAGGGTGAAGGAAGAAGGGAATGGAAAACCGAGAGGTATGCCATAATTCCCTGGGTGGATTCACCACCCTGTGCGTAGTGGACCTCAACCGGTTATTGGTCAGCCGCTGGAGCATATCCCCCACATTTACCACGATCTGGTCGGGCAAAGAGGTCACTGGCAACCAATCGCCCTGCTTTGTCAGGATTTGCAAACCATCTGCGGAGGCGCCCACAAGTAACGTTATCAGATTGATGTCTTCGTGTTGTTCCGCACGGACCGCACTTTTCGGTTCCTGTGTAATAGGGGGATAGTGAATGGCCCTGAGGATGGAATTTCCATTGTGCACGAACCCGTCGAAATAGGACTCTACCAGGCCCAGGTAGCGCGCAATGGCCCTGAGTAATTCGGTTCCCGAGGCCTCAAATGCCCTGTATGCTTCGTGAAACGCCTGGTCGAACCCATTTACTGCAGCCACCCTGACATTAGGCGGGTAATGTTCCACGCCTTTCTCTCCGTCTTCCACTTGCTGCCCATATTGATAAAAC
>Ga0206863_1133_pt1 | contig 25114 bp, 19 predicted proteins | sample Alteio_BWOrgCont_41_FD_152634 | JGI IMG/M metagenome (GOLD analysis project Ga0206863, IMG submission 152634) | Enriched cells from forest soil in Barre Woods Harvard Forest LTER site, Petersham, Massachusetts, United States -... | ecosystem: Environmental > Terrestrial > Soil > Temperate forest >...
CGCCTCTTTTTATAAGTTCGTTCGCTTCATTAAATTTACTGTGATTGGGTCCAAATAAAACAGGAACACCATATACAGCAGGTTCAGTAAGGTTGTGAATGCCTTTACCGAATCCACCCCCCACATAAGCTACATCAGCAAATCGATATAGATAAGAAAGCAACCCTATTTTATCTATTACCAATATACTGGCGTTAGTAATATCATTTGGTACTGCCTGGGAATAGCGAATAGCTGAAGGGTATTTGCTTTGTATATTTTTAATTCTGGTTTCACTAACATCATGCGGAGCAATTACTAATTTGAGATTTTGTTCCTCTTTAAGTAATTTTTCAAACACCGGTAAAATAAGTTCTTCATCTTCTTCCCATGTGCTGCCGCATATCCAAAGAGGTTGCCGATTTTTAAAACTTTCCACAGTGGAGTCGGAAAATGGTTGTTCGCATATATTAATCACCCTGTCAAAACGAGTGTCTCCACATACAATAACATTGTTTATCCCGAATTTTTTCAGCAAGGATTCCGAGCCTTCATCCTGGACAAAAAGTGTATTATAGAAATGCAGTGATTTTCTGAACCAGGTTCCTGTATTCTTGAAAAAATATTGGTCTTCCCTGAATTTTGCCGAAATAAGAAAGGTTGGGATTTTTCGGGCATGCAATTCATTCAGGTAATTGAACCAAAATTCATATTTTACAAATACGGCAAGAGATGGCTTTATTATCTCCATGAATTTTTTTGCATTGAGTGGGGTATCAAGCGGAAGGTAAAAAACGTAATCCGCTTCTTTATAGTCCTTGCGCACTTCATAGCCGGAGGGGGAAAAGAAGGTGAGCAATATTTTATAATTAGGAAATTTTTTACGGAATGTTTCTATTACTGGCCTTCCTTGTTCGAATTCCCCTAGTGATGCACAATGGAACCATACAAGGGGTTGCGTAGAACCACCTAAAGTCAGTTTTAGTTTTATGAAAATATCTTTTCTTCCTGTTCTCCATTTAGCCGCTTTTGTATTGAAAAAGGCGGCTATAAAAATGGAAAATCCATAAAGATGTATACCTATGTTATAAAAAATTCTCATTGTGGGGAATTAATCCATATTTTATAGGAAGAAGGTAACGTATTAAGTCCCGGTTTTTTGTCAAATATACCATATAGGGCAGAGCCGCTTCCCGTCATGGATGCATAGATGGCACCTTGTTTGTATAAAAATGCTTTTATTTCTGCTAACTTTCGATTGGCTTTGAAGATGGGCTCTTCAAAGTCATTTACGATAGTTTCTTTCCATGCGTGGATAGGAGTCTGTATCAGTTCCCGTAAGCTATATGGCCTTTTATGTGGAGTAATAAGACTGTACGCATTTTTAGTATCTATATGAATTTGAGGGTAAACAATAGAAATGTAATACTTGCTTAAATCAATTTGAATAGGAGTTGTTATGTTTCCTGTTCCACTTACTAAAGCAGGTTTATTATCTATGAAAAAAGTACAATCGCTCCCTATTTGTGATGCATGAGATTTTAATTCATCAGTGCTTAGGTTGAGTTGAAATAAGGTGTTTAATAAATTCAAAAAGAAGGCTGCATCGGCAGAACCGCCACCTAATCCGGCACCCATAGGTATGGATTTTAGCAGCCAGGCATTGAGTGATGGAAGCTTATATTTCTCGTTTAATAAATGATATGCTTTTACACAAAGATTATTCTCTACAGAGCCAGGCACAGGGATTCCGAGAATAGATAATTTTATACTGCCGTTTCCTTCAGTGGGTATGGCTTCAATGGCATCGCACCACTTTACAGGATAAAAAATGCTTTCAATAGTGTGATTCCCGTCCTTGCGTCTTTCTAAGACGTCTAAGCCAATATTAATTTTTGCATTAGGAAATAAAACCATACGATGCTTATGCTTGTTTGTGTTTTCGTCTGCGCAATATTTCTTTATTGATTCTTTTTACGAGTATGGGGCCTTCGTATATAAACCCTGTATATAATTCAATAAGGCATGCACCGGCATCCAGTTTCTCTATTGCATCTTCAACTGAATGTATACCACCCGAAGCTATTATTGGAAATGCTCCACCGGATTTTGCAGATAGATATTTTAATACTTCAGTTGAACGACTTAAAAGAGGTTGGCCGCTTAAGCCGCCATTTCCATAAGGAGCGGTATCGGTTTTTAATCCTTCGCGAGATATGGTTGTATTAGTTGCTATTACTCCGCTTATATGGCAATTTTTAACAATATCAATAATGTCGTCCAGTTGTTCGTAAGTAAGGTCAGGAGCTATTTTTAGGAAGATAGGTTTGGGAAGAGGATGTGTTTCATTCTTACTTTGTAAGCCTGAAAGTAAATGGCTGAGTGGCTCTTTTTCTTGCAAACTCCTTAAACCGGGAGTATTGGGTGAACTTACATTTACTACAAAATAATCTACATAATCAAAGAGACTATCAAAGCATGTTGAATAATCACGAAAGGCATTTTCATTTGCCACTTCTTTGTTTTTACCAATATTTCCACCAATAACTAAACCCTGTTTTCTTGTTTTTAACCTTTCTGCAATTTTTTTTACCCCATCATTGTTGAAACCCATACGGTTGATAAGCGCTTTGTCTTTTGGCAAGCGGAACAATCGAGGTTGAGAATTTCCGGCTTGGGGGAGAGGAGTAGCAGTTCCTATTTCTACAAATCCAAAGCCAAGGTGCCCCATTTCTTTATATACAATCGCATTCTTGTCGAACCCGGCCGCAAGCCCCACCGGGTTGGGAAACTTTACACCTGCAACTACCGTTTCGAGTTCAGGGTTATTAACGCAAAAACTCTTCTTTATAACCCAATTTACCAATGGAATACCGGAACCAATCTTTAACAACGTAGCTACAATATGATGGCTTCTTTCCGGCGAAAACAAGAATAATATGGGGCGGATAATGTTTTTATACATGGTTATGGTATAAATATTTCAAGGGGATATTTGATATCGGTAAGGTACAGTCCGCAGGCAGCTACAGAAGCTCCTGCATGAGAACGGTTTTTACCTTCAATTATTTTACAAAAATGGGCATGAGAGTATTTACCATTGCCTACATTCAGCATAGTGCCTACAATGGCACGTACCATATTCCGTAGAAACCTGTCAGCCGTAATGGTAAAAGATAGTTTATCGCCGTGCATTTCCCAGTTTGCTGATTTAATGGTACAATAATCGGTTTTATTCCCTGAATGTGTTTTTTGAAAACTAGAAAATTCTTTATATTCTTTCAAGGTGGTACAGGCCTTATTCATTTTATCTATATCCAGCGGATGTGGATAAAATAATGAGTTGTTATGTAAAAATGGGTTTTTGCGGATTGAAATGTCATAGCGGTAAGTTCGGGAGGTAGCATCAAACCGGGCATGGGCATCGGACTTTACTTTCACAATATCCTGGAAAGCTATACTAAATGGCGTTACAGAATTAAACTTATGAAGCCACTTTTTTTTATTTTCTACAAGGCCTTCCAGGGGAGAATCAAAATGAGCAAAGAACATTTCAGCATGAACACCTGTATCCGTGCGTCCTGCACCTGCCAGTTTTATTGGGTGGTTAAGAACTTTGGCAATAGCGTTTTTGCAAATTTCCTGCACAGTATTGGAGGCATTGCTTTGTTCCTGCCATCCATGATAGTCGGTTCCTTTAAATGAAAGTTGTAGAAAATAGCGCATATTGCAAAGGTAAAGAAGTTATAAGAGATAAAATGCAATGGAACGCAGATGCCACAGATTGTTTATGAGAAACCAAGATACCCTACTCATTCAAAAATCCTATTTAATCATAGGCAATCTGTGGCATCCGCGTTCCATTTTTCTATGCTAATTCCTAAGAATATAGTATCTTCGTGCTTGATTTTCGATTAGCATTTAATGAAAAAGATTTTTACTCTAATCATGGGATTTATAACCTGTTGCAATCTTTATGGGCAGGCTGATACCGTCTTTTGTTATACCTATGGTGGCATACAAAATGACGTCTGTAATCAGATAAAATCCACAGACGATGGAGGATATATTATGATAGGTACATCTAACAGCTTTGGTTGTGGAAATACTGATTTTTATGCGGTTAAAATAGATTCGCTGGGTAGACATGAATGGTCTAAATCATATGGCGGTATTGAAAATGAAGAAGGGTTTTCCGTAACACAGACCTTTGATAAAGGCTATGCTTTTCTGGGTTTTACCGATAGTTATGGCGCCGGGGGATATGATGTATATTTGGTAAAAACCGATTCTATGGGCAATTTTCAATGGCAAAGGACCTATGGTGGTTCCGATTGGGATTTTGGCTATTCTATCCAACAATTGTCGGATAGTGGTTTTATAATGTGCGGATTAACATATAGTTATGGCTCAGGGAATGGAAATGTATATGTAATACGGACAGATAAAATTGGAAATGCTCTTTGGACGACTGCTGTAGTCGACACCAATTACTATGAATATTATAGTGTTGGGAATTCAATATGTGTTGAAAAAGATTTTTTATATGCCATTGTTGGTAATTTCAGCCCCAAGGAGGGAGATACTAATGCGTATGTTGTATTGATAAATAACAAGGGAATAGTAAAGAAAACGACAACATATGGAATTAAAAATAATCACTATGGTAATTCTATAAATAAAACTCTCGATAATGGTTTTATTATTTTTGGGGCTACTGATAGTGCTGAATTAGGCAAGCCCGATGAGATGTTATTAAAATTAGATAGTGTCGGACAAATGCAGTGGATGCAAGTATACACTTCTGCAGGGTATAGTATAGGTCATGATGCCATGCAGTCGCCTGATGGTTCGTACGTTGCTATATCTACAAGTAACGCATACGGGATTGGCGGGTTTGCTATGCGTGTATGGCACATTGATGCGACAGGGACGCCACTATGTGCTCCCTCTCATGGAGGAAAGGGGGCTCAACAAGGAAATTCTCTTACGATAGCAGGAAATGGTAATGTGGCATTTGCTGGAGCTAGTAATAGCCCTGGTTTTACTGAAGGGTTGTATGATATCATGTTGGTTCAATGGAAAAGTGATTCTCTTATAAATACATATCCATTTACAATAAAGAATTTTTATGATACTTGCTTCTGTACACTGGGTGTTGAATCGCAAGATATAATTCATCCGGAGGTCAGGATATTTCCTAACCCTGTATCATCTTCTGCTACTTTGTTAGTTCAGGGAGATATGGGGGAGGATTATTTTTTTAATCTATATAATGAGCAAGGGGAATGTATTTTGTATAGAACGCCACTCCAATCAACTAATCGTGGTCAATCTATCGCTCATATTGAAAGAAGTAACCTTCCACCCGGAATTTATATATGCGAAATTCTAAATGGAACTGGTACTAAGGTGGCTTCAGGTAAAATAATTATGCAGTGAGCAGCACCAATTTTATGATAAAAAATAAATGGGCATTTATTAAAGTAAATGAATCCTATCAAAAGTTTATCTTTTTTGCTCTTTGCATCATTTTTGGTTGTATCAAAATCCTCAATCTAAATACTCCACTCTTTTGGGACGAAGCATGGGTATATGCCCCTGCAATTAAAGAAATGGCAAAGGATGGGATAAGCCTCCTTCCTCATGCACTTTCAGATTCCTATTCCCGTGGGCATCCATTGTTATTTTTTACTACAGGGGCCATTTGGGTGAAATTATTTGGCGGCAGCCTTTTTTCAATGCACTTGTTTGCGCTTACGATAGCCATCAGTTTTATTTGTACTTTATTTTATATAGTAAAAAAAATATTTGATTCTACACTCGCATTAATTGTAGCCTCTATTACTTTAGTGCAACCTATTTTTGTTGCACAGTCTGCTCTTGATCTTCCAGAAGTATTTCTCTCATTATGGGCCATTCTTACGATATATCACTTTGTCAGACAAAATAAAATTTATTATCTCTTCTTTGGTACATTATTAGTACTTACTAAAGAAAGCGGGATTGTTATCATCGCCTCTCTTTTGCTATATCAAGCCATTAGTTTTTGTACAAATAAAATTACTGTTCAGTCGTTAAAATTATTTATCCTGAATTCTATAATTTCTTTTATCCCAATGTTTTTTTTCGTAACTTTTTTGGTTATCCAGCACCATCAGCGGGGCTATTATTTTTTTCCGGAGCATATAGCCCTTTTAAATTTCAACTGGCACGATTTCCAAGAACAGTTAAAGCATTGTTACGATTATCTATTTGAGCGGCAAGGGCGTTTATACATAACTTATTCGTTTCTTATACTATTTGGGTTGTTTTATAAGCCTATTCCAATGGTATTACGCCTATTTTTGGTGATAGGCTTGGTGGCGTGTGTAAAAATATTTTTCCGTTACTGGACATTGCCCGATTGGGTCATGATTTTATTTATTGGAGTGTTTACAAGTATATTCTATTATATAATGCATGTAAAATATGCAGTTGCGTCTAAACAGGCAGCAAGTCTTTTGGCTATTCTCTTTCTTACGAGTATTTTGTACCTTATTTTCAGTTCTGTCAATTTCATTACTGCCCGGTACCTATTTTTCTTGGTGCCATTAATGATTTTATATTTTTCTTATTACGTAAAAGAATCTCTCCGGTTTTATGCTTTTTTACCTTATGCATGGACTGTTTTGTTAATGTCAGTTGTACTATATGGTATCTTTTTTTATTCTAATGGCTTAGGCGATGATTCTCCTAAATATATACAGAGTGTTAAACTTGAAGAAAAGATAGTTCGTTACTTGGAACAACAAAATATTAGGAAAGATACTATAAATTGTGCTTTTACCATGAATATTGCTCTTAAAGACACAAATATGGGGTATTTGTCCGGTAGATTTTTTGCTAATACTACAGGTGAATTAAATAAGAATATAAAATATATAATATACACCAACATTGATGTTGATTCTGATTCCTTATGGATTAAAGGAAGTGATTCATTAGCGCACTTTCATATCATAAAGAAATTTGATTATGGGGTAGCAAATGGAAAGATATTTATGCGGAATTATTAAATACAATGGAAAAGAAGAAGAAGCAACTTTTAGTTTTTTTCACCTGTTTTTATATTGTCTGCTGTTTCCTTTCTTTTAACAGGCATAGTAAAGCGGCGGTTTTTAATTATCATAGTGAGATATTTTCTGATAAATCAGGATATTATATATATCTGCCCGCATTGTTCATTTATGATTTTAAAGCGGAAAGACTCCCCACTCATATTGATATAAAAACCGGGAAGGGATTCAGTATAGATACTGTCAATCATAAAATCTTTACTAAATATACTTATGGAGTCGCCTTGATGGAGTCGCCTTTTTTTATCGTTACACATCTTTTGGCCAAAAAACTAGGCTATCCTGATGATGGGTTTTCATTGATATACGATAAAATGATAGATATAGCCGGTGTTTTTTATATGGTTATGGCTTTTATTTTCCTCTATCTCTTTTTGACGAGATATGTTTCCCCAAAAATAGCCATAATAGGATTAGCTGGAATATTTCTTGGGACTAATGTCTTTTATTATTCCATTTTTGAAACCGGAATGTCTCATGTGTACTCCTTGTTTTTATTTTCTGTTTTTCTTTATCTATCGGAGTTAATGTTTAAGCCCGGTCAAAAAGAGTACTTAAATATTATTTTAGGCTTGGTTATTGGCTTAATTATTGTTGTTCGTCCGGTTAATGTGATTTTTTTACCATCCTATTTCCTTTTTAATCAATTTCCCTTTAAAGATATAAAACGATTAATTAAGCCCATGCTAATCATTGCTTTTTTCGCCGGGCTCCTTCTTATTCCGCAGTTAATGTATTGGAAATATTCAAGCGGCCATTTTTTTACATATGCATATAAAGAAGAAGGCTTTACTAACATATTATCGCCTAAAATGATACCCATGTGGTTTTCTACTGATAATGGGTTGGTAATATTCAGTCCAATGGTTATATTTGTTTTAATTGGTTTTATATATACAAAAGTGCTCAATCCTCACCAAGGCTTGTGGATGGCTATCTATTTTGTGTTTATTTCGTATGTATTTTCCTCGTGGTGGTGCTGGGACTATGGTGGTAGTTTTGGCAGTCGTCCTTTTGTGGAGTATTATGCTTTGTTTGCATTGCCATTTTGTCTTTTTATTCAATATATAATGGAAAATCGCTTACTATTGTATGGGTTTGGTTCGCTGATTATTTTATGTATTGCATGGAATTTGAAGCTTATTTTTTCCTTTGACGGTTATTGGTATTGGGGGGAATGGGACTGGCCGGCCTTTGGTAGATTATTAACCGGACCTACTAAGTAATTAAATGTATCATTAATCTTATTTTATAAATGAAAATGGACAACAACACAGACGGCGAACGCCTCAATAAATTCATATCTAATACTGGCTACTGTTCACGCCGTAAAGCCGATGAATTGATATTTATGGGGCTTGTAAAGGTGAATGATAGCGTAGTAGATTCACCCGGATATAGGGTAAAACCTACTGACCGCATAAATGTAGAAGGCACCAAACTGCGCCATGCGCCCAAACAATATATACTGCTTAATAAAACTAAAGACGCTATCACTACTGTTTCGGATGAAAGAGACCGAAAAACAGTGATGGATTTGATTGAAGGAGCATGTAATGAAAAGGTTTATCCCGTTGGCAGGCTTGACAGGAATACTACAGGCTTGCTTATTCTCACCAATGATGGAGAACTTGCCAATCGCTTATCACATCCCTCAGGCGAGGTGAGGAAAGTATATAAAGCCCGTTTAGACAAAAGACTATCTTTTGAGGACTTAAAGAAAGTCCGTAAAGGTATTATGCTGGAAGATGGATTTGCCCAAGTGGATGAAATTGAATATTCAACAACCGAAGGAGATGATGCTGTTGTTCTGACACTTCACAGCGGCAAAAACCGCATTGTTCGCCGTATATTTGAAGCTCTTGAATATAAAGTGAAAGCCCTTGACCGTGTGGGGTATGCAGGCTTAACATTGCACCATCTTCCACGCGGAGCCTGGCGACACCTTACGCATGATGAGGTTAAAAGGCTCAATGCCTTTGGGCAAGACAAAAAGCAATCGAAAAAGAGCTAAAAGTGGTAAATAGGGAATTGGAAATGACTTACGACTCCCCACTAATAACTTACGACTCTTTTTAATAACTTTGCGCCCTTTAATTTTCACCACACATATATTAATGAAAACAGACAGTTTTGCTTACCGCCATTTAGGCCCTCGCTCACAAGATGTGAAACACATGCTCGATAGGATAGGATATGCCTCTATCGACGAGTTGATTGATGCGACTATTCCCGCCTCCATACGCCTTAAAAAACCGCTGAATTTGCCCGAAGCAATGAGGGAGGATGAATATGCAACCCACATCAGTGAATTGGCTAATAAAAACAAAATATTCCGTTCTTATATAGGCCTTGGATATTATAATTCCCATATTCCGGCAGTTATCAGGCGCAATGTGCTCGAGAACCCGGGATGGTATACGGCATATACGCCTTACCAGGCTGAAATATCGCAAGGTCGGCTAGAAGCGCTTCTCAATTTCCAAACAGTGGTGTGTGATTTAACGGCAATGCCTATTGCCAATGCCTCATTGTTAGATGAAGCCACTGCGGCGGCGGAAGCTATGCTTATGCTGTACCATTTCCGCCCTGCTGAAAAGCAAAATGCCCACACATTTCATGTTTCTCCTGATTGTTTCCCCCAAACGATAGATGTTTTAAGAACACGCTCAGCTCCTGTAGGCATTAATATTGTAGTCGAAAATATTGAGAATGTTAATACCGATGCTACTTTCGGGGTGTTACTTCAATATCCTTCGGCAAAAGGAAAAGCAAGTGATTATAAATCATTTGTTCAGCAAATGCACGATAGTAAAATAATGGTAGCCGTTGCTACTGATTTACTTGCGCTTACACTGCTCACCCCTCCCGGCGAATGGGGCGCTGATGTGGTATTAGGTAATTCACAACGTTTTGGTGTGCCATTGGGATACGGTGGTCCTCATGCCGCATTTTTTGCCGTGCGCGAAGCTTTCAAGAGAGTGCTACCCGGCAGAATAATTGGTGTAACGGTAGATGCAGAAGGCAATCATGCATTGCGTATGGCTTTGCAAACCCGTGAACAACATATACGCAGGGAAAAAGCTACTTCTAATATTTGTACCGCACAGGCTCTATTGGCTGTTATGGCAAGTATGTATGCCGTTTATCATGGCCCACAAGGGATTAAAAATATTGCCAAAAAAGTACACCATCTTGCGGTACATTTGGCCGGCACTCTGACCGACTTGGGGTATTCTATCTCTAATAGCACATTCTTCGATACGATTGAAATAAGCGTTCCTCAAGGATTGGAAGGAATTAAAACCTCCGCTTTAAAGAAAGGATTTAATTTCTACTATCCTGAATCAAATATAATTTGTATCAGCCTGGATGAAACCACCAATGCTTCGGATGTAGAAGAAATAATTTCAATTTTTGCTTCTGTTGCAGGGAAGACAGCTGTGGCAAATGAAGTAAACAATTTCTCAGAAAAATATAATTTAGGGGGATTATCACGCAGCAGCGCATACCTTCCCCACCCAGTATTCAATACATACCACTCCGAAACGGAAATGATGCGTTATATCAAGAAGTTGGAGAACAGGGATATTTCCCTTACTCATTCTATGATTTCATTAGGCTCGTGCACGATGAAACTGAATGCTGCATCAGAATTATATCCTATCACTATGCCGGGCTTTGCCCATATTCACCCTTTTGCACCAGTTGACCAAGCCAAGGGTTATGCTAAGATGATAGATAATTTAAGTAAATATCTCTGTACCATTACCGGTTTTGCCGGTGTTTCGCTCCAGCCTAATTCAGGTGCGCAAGGCGAATATGCTGGCTTGCTTGCAATAAGGGAATACCATCATAGCAGGGGAGATCACCATCGTGATGTGGTATTGATACCATCCTCCGCGCATGGCACCAATCCTGCCAGTGCAGCTATGGCCGGCATGAAGATTGTAATTGTGAAATGTACCGAAATGGGTAATATTGATGAAGCTGATTTGGAAGAAAAAGCCAAGCAGTACAAGGATAATTTATCCTGCCTCATGGTGACCTATCCTTCTACGTATGGGGTGTTTGAAGAGTCTATCAAGAAGATTACCAAAGTAATTCATGCCAATGGCTGTCAGGTTTATATGGATGGCGCTAATATGAATGCACAGGTAGGGCTTACTAATCCTGCCAGTATTGGAGCTGACGTATGCCACCTGAATCTTCATAAAACCTTTGCCATACCACATGGAGGAGGGGGACCGGGCATGGGCCCCATTTGTGTAGCTAAGCATTTAAAGCCTTTCCTTCCTTCACATAGTGTTATTGCTCCCAATGAAAATAAGACTACTGCTGTATCGGCAGCTCCATGGGGCAGTTCGTTAATATTGCTTATCTCTTATGGCTATATACGGATGTTGGGCACGCAAGGTGTTACAGATGCAACTAAGTATGCTATACTTAACGCCAACTATATTAAAACCTGTTTGAAGGACCATTATACCATTTTGTATACAGGAACAAAGGGCAATGTGGCGCATGAACTTATTTTAGATTGCAACGAGTTTAAGAAGACAGCAGGTGTAGACGTTACTGATATTGCCAAAAGGCTTATGGACTATGGTTTTCATGCTCCTACGGTTTCCTTCCCTGTGCACGATTCATTGATGGTAGAGCCTACTGAAAGCGAAAGCAAGGAAGAACTTGACCGCTTTGTGGAAGCTATGATTTCCATACATGCGGAAATTGACGACATAGCATCGGGCTTAGCTGATAAAACAGACAATGTGCTGAAAAATGCTCCACATACGGCAAAAAGACTCATCGCCGGTGAATGGAATCATACCTATTCACGCGAGAAAGCCGCCTATCCGCTTTCATGGTTGAAGGAAAATAAATTCTGGGTTTCTGTTGCCCGCGCCGATAATGCAGCCGGAGACAGGAATCTCATTTGTACCTGCCCGCCCATTGAGGAGTATGCGACAATGGAAGGGTAAGCATTGTTGAAATATGCTTTCTCCAAAATTTTTGTAAACTTGCATCAACGTTTTAAGCTTATATATTTTTTAAAATCATTTTATAATGGAATCTGGAAAAAATAATTCGCTCAGTGGTAACTGGGATTTGATAGGAATAGTAATGGTTTCTCTGGTGCTGTTAGCCATTGTTCTTTATATAACGGTAAATAAATAGTTTTCTATTAAGGGAATCATTTTTCCTTGAATGGATAATATGGAAAAAGCCTTCTTTCCCCATGGGGACGTGGCTTTTCGTCTAATTGTTTTATTATTCCTACCTTAGTCCTTTAATTAAAAAATTATGGCTGAAAAAAAGGAGCCTCGTAAAATAACCACCCACGTATTGCAGGAAATGAAGCAGGCGGGTGAAAAAATAGCCATGCTTACCGGGTACGATTTCTCTATGGCTCGCGCGCTTGACGATGCAGGCATAGATGTAATACTGGTGGGTGATTCGGCTTCTAATGTGATGGCTGGGCATGAAACTACCTTGCCTATTACACTCGATCACATGATATATCATGCCCAATCAGTAATAAAGGCTGTGAAACGGGCATTGGTAGTAGTGGATTTGCCTTTCGGAACCTACCAGGGCAATTCTAAGGAAGCTCTGAATTCTTCTATACGGATCATGAAGGAATCAGGCGCCCATGGTGTAAAACTGGAAGGTGGGGTAGAAGTAGAAGATTCCGTAAAACGTATATTATCAGCCGGAATTCCGGTAATGGGACATTTGGGGCTTACACCTCAGTCTATCTATAAATTTGGAACGTATACAGTGAGAGCCAAAGAAGAAGAAGAAGCTAAAAAACTATTGGAAGATGCCGAAGTATTGGAAAAAGCAGGCTGTTTCTCCCTTGTTCTTGAAAAAATTCCGGCAAGTCTTGCAGGTGAAGTGACTAAGCGTGTTTCTATTCCTACTATTGGAATAGGTGCAGGAAACCAGGTTGACGGACAAGTACTTGTAATACATGATATGCTGGGTCTCACCTATGAATTTCATCCCCGCTTTTTACGCCGCTATGCTAATATGTATGTGGAAATAAAGGATGCTGTTACCAATTATATTTCGGATGTGAAAAGCAAGGATTTTCCTAACGAAAAGGAACAATATTAAAATGGAAAATGGAAAGCGAAAAGTGAAAAAAAACTTCATTTGCTTTGCTATTCTCCTTAGTTCATTATTTTTTACTTTTCATTCAGATACTTTTGCCCAAGCACAAAGCCGCGTTGTTAAAAACGAAGCGTTTAAATGTGGCGAGCAGCTTGTTTACCGCATCCACTATGGGTTTATAGATGGCGGCCAGGCAAGTATAAAAATAGAAGATTCTTTAGTGCCTGTATTAGGGAAAAAAGCCTATCATATAGTAGGGATAGGAGTTTCTACGGGCGTGCTTAATACGGTATTTAAGGTAAACGACCGCTATGAAACTTACATAGATGCGCAGGCCCTTTGTCCGCTCATGTTTATAAGGCGTGTAGATGAAGGTGGGTTTATCATCAAACAGGATATGTTATTTGATCAGGACTATCACATGGTAAACAGCAGTGGCAAAAAACTTAAAATTCCCGCCTATGTGCAAGATATGCTCTCGGCATTCTATTATTCGCGTACCTTCGATTATACCGATGAAAAACCCGGCAAAATAGACAGTGTTGTAACTTTTGTAGATAACCAGGTATGGAGCCTGAAAATAAAATTTGTGAGGCGCGATACCATTACTAGCGACGTAGGTAAAATTGCTTGCCTGGTGTTTGAACCCATGGTACAAAAGGGGCGGATATTCAAGCATAATGACGACTTGCAAGTATGGATTTCAGATGATAAAAACCATATCCCAATCCGTGCTCAGGCCAATATTTTAGTGGGCTCTATTAAGTTAGATATTATTTCCTGGTCGGGCTTAGCCAACCGTCCGGCAATAACTAAGTGAGTTAAAAGGTTATACTGTTTTGCAATCTTTACACTTTTACTAAAAGGGCGATATTCTCAACATGGGAAGTATGCGGAAACATATCGAAAGGTTGCATTTTTTTAACCATGTATTTTTCTTTTAATAACGCGATGTCCCGCGCCTGTGTGGATGGATTGCAGCTTACATAAACAATTTTTTTGGGAGCCATTTTCAAGATAGCGCTTACCACATCGGGGTGCATGCCTGCGCGTGGAGGGTCGGTAATAATTACATCGGGTATTCCATGGTGGCGGCAAAATTCTTCCGTCAGCATTTGTTGCATATCGCCTGCAAAAAAATCTACATTGTTTATCGCATTTAAGCCTGCATTTACTTTGGCATCGGATACTGCCTTTTCCACATATTCAATTCCTACGACAGAAGTGGCCTCCGATGCTATAAAAGAGGCAATCGTTCCGCAGCCCGTATACAAATCATATACTATTTCATTGCCTTGTAAATTGGCATATTCACTTACTTTCCGGTACAACGCATTAGCTTGCAACGTATTCGTTTGAAAGAAAGATTGGGGTGAAATACGGAACGTTAAAACATCTCCGTTTTTCTTTATCAAATGCTCCGTGATATATTCTTTACCCTTGTATGTAACAGAAGGTAAATCACTGAAAACATCATTCTTTTTAGTGTTGATAATATATTGAAGTGATGTTATCTGTAGGAATTTCTCAGAAATATGTTGCAGTAATTTGTCACGCATCGGCTTGTCATCTTTGGCAAACACCACCACCACCATTATTTCGCCGGTTGTGGTATTACGTACCATTATGTTGCGCAAAAACCCTTCCTGTGCATTCAAATCAAAGTAGGGCATATTCTCTTTTACGGTAAACTCCCTCACTTCATTTCGTATAGAATTGGAAGGTTCGGGTTGCAAATGGCATTCCTTTAAATCAAGTACTTTATCAAATAAACCCGGTACGTGAAAACCTAAACCGGGCTGGTTAAAATTAGTCGTATCGCCCATTTCTTCATTCGTCAGCCATCGCTTGGCTGAAAATGTAAACTCCAGTTTATTACGGTAATGAAAAATGTTTTCCGAACGAACAATGGGGAGTTTTTCTTCTACCAGTATATGTCCGATTCGCTCAAAAGCATCTTCTACATGCTTTTGCTTAAAAGTTATTTGCTTTTCATAGTCCAGGTTTTGCCAGCTGCATCCGCCGCAGGTTCCAAAGTGTTGGCAGACCGGTTTTACACGCAGAGGCGAGAGCTTTTTAATAGCCATAACCTTGCCCATGGCATATTTTTTCTTCTTCTTTACAATTTTTATATCGGCTATATCTCCCGGAACAAGTCCTTTTACAAATATGACCCTTTCATTATGGCGGACTACTGTATTTCCATCTTCTCCTGTATCAATGGCTTCCGCGTTTTCTACTATTTCTGCTTGCATATTAAATTAGATATAGGCGAAGATGCCTATTACATTACATGTACTTCCATATTTTGTGTTTCAAAGATGCAGCATTATTTCTAACTTTGCATAGATAATTTTTAAAAATGGTAACATTAGCTGTTAAAAAGAACAGAGCCGGAAGGCTTATTGAAATGGAGCAACAATACGGTGCTCACAACTATCATCCATTGCCTGTAGTGCTTGAAAAGGGCGAAGGCGTGTATGTGTGGGATGTAGAAGGCAAACGATATTTTGACTTTCTTTCAGCTTATTCAGCCGTTAACCAGGGACATTGCCATCCTAAGATTGTAGATGCCTTAATTACTCAGGCGAAAAAGCTAACGCTTACTTCAAGGGCTTTTTATAATGATTCACTCGGTGAGTATGAGCAATTTGTAACCTCTTTTTTCGGGTACGATAAGGTATTGCCTATGAATACGGGGGCTGAAGCTGTGGAGACTGCTTTAAAGCTATGCCGTAAATGGGCCTATATGGTGAAAAAGTTACCTGAAAACAAAGCCAAAATTATTGCCTGTGAAGGAAATTTTCATGGACGGACAATTACCATTGTATCTATGAGTAACGATCCTGATGCCCGGAAAGATTATGGTCCTTTTACACCCGGAATAGAATTGATTCCTTATAATAATATAGATGCCTTACGTAGAGCCTTGCAAGACCCTCATGTGGCCGGATTCCTGGTAGAACCTATACAAGGCGAAGCCGGCGTGATAGTGCCTGATGAAGGTTATTTATATGAAGCTGCCAAATTATGTAAAGAAAAGAATGTACTTTTTATTACAGACGAAGTGCAGACCGGAATTGGCCGTACGGGCACATTATTGGCTTGCGAGCATGAAAATGTACGCCCGGATATTTTAATATTGGGCAAAGCTTTGTCGGGTGGGGTTTACCCTATATCTGCCGTTCTGGCTGATGATGAAATAATGCTTTGTATAAAACCCGGCGAACATGGCTCTACCTTTGGTGGTAACCCGCTTGCGGCAAGGGCCGCTATTGCCGCATTGGAAGTAGTGCGCGATGAGAATCTGGCTGAAAACGCAGCCGAAATGGGCGAAATATTTCGTGATGAGTTATATAAAATTGATTCCGAGAGAATAGAAGTGATACGAGGAAAAGGCTTATTAAATGCCATTGTAATTAAACCTATGAATGGTATAACCGCATGGGATGTTTGCCTGGCTTTAAAGGAAAACGGGCTTCTTGCCAAGCCTACCCACGACCATATTATTCGTTTTGCACCTCCGCTTATAATTACCAAAGAACAGATATTGGAGGCTGCTAATATTATTGGAAGGACGATAGAGGGACTGGATAAATAAGTAAGAGGTAAGAATGTCATGCTGAACTTGTTTCAGCATCGTATATTATTATGAATTAAACTATTATTTGAGACCCTGAAACAAGTTCAGGGTGACCAATGTATTCTTAGTTAATTTAGTACCCCAATACCTTCAACATGCTTTTATAGCTTTGTTCTTTGGCAAATAGGCGTGTGGTTATTTCACCATCATCGTTTTTGTCTATAATAACATGCTTGGGAGCAGGTATTAAGCAATGCTGTGTTCCACCATATCCTCCCAGTGCTTCCTGGTATGCTCCTGTATGGAAGAAGCCTACATAAAGCGGTTCATCTTCTTTATAGTTGAACTTGGGCAAATATACTTCGTTGGTATGTAATTCAGAATTATAGTAATCAAGGCTGTCGCAGGTAAGGCCTCCCAGGTTTACCTTCTGGTATTCATGGTCCCAGTGATTAAGTCCGAGCATTATGAATCGCTGGTTTATTCCCCATGTATCGGGTAGGGTAGTAATGAAAGAGCTATCAATCATATACCAAAGCTCGCGGTCATTTTGCCATTTTTTATCCAGCACCGAATAGATGGCTGCCCCGCTTTCTCCTACGGTAAACGAGCCAAATTCAGTAAAAATATTAGGTTCGGGAATATCATTTTGGTCACAGAAGTTTTTTATCTGTAGAATGATTTCTTCGATGAGGTATTCATAGTCAAATTCAAATCCAAGGGAGTTGCGTATAGGCAAACCTCCACCAATATTCAGCGAATCAAGGCTGGGGCATATCTTTTTTAATTGAAGATAAACTTTCAGGCACTTGGCAAGTTCTGTCCAATAATAAATAGCGTCTTTTATACCTGTATTAATAAAGAAGTGCAGCATTTTCAATTGCACCTTTGGGTTCTTCTGTATTTTTTCTTTGTAGAAATCTACTATATCCCGGTAACGGATACCCAGGCGTGATGTATAAAAAGGAAATGTCGGTTCTTCTTCGGCTGCAATACGGATGCCGATGTTGAACTTCTTTTTGGCAGAACGGTTGTAATACTCCAATTCTTCTTTATTATCAAGGATGGGTATTACGTTAACGAAGCCATTATTGATGAGTTCGCAAACATATTGTTTATACACAGGGCGCTTAAAACCATTACAAATAATAAAATTTTCTTTTGTTAATTTGCCTTCCTTATAAAGGTCTTTAATAATAGGGATATCGAAGGCGGATGAGGTTTCTATATGCACATCCTCATTTGATAAGACCTCGTTCAGCACAAAAGAAAAGTGAGAGCTTTTTGTGCAGTAACAATATCTATACTTACCTTTGTAGTCGGCTTTTGCCATAGCTACATTAAAGAGTTTCTTTGCTTTCTGGATTTGCGAACTGATTTTTGGGAGATACGTGAGCTTAAGCGGCGTTTTATATTGCTTGATAATGGACATCAAATTAATATCATGGAAGTAAAGTTCATTATCTTCCACGCGAAAACCTTCCTGCGGAAAATTGAAGGTTTGCTGTATGAGGTCCATATACGTATTTTCCATTCTGAGTGAGTTGAATTAAAATGAGGACGCAAATGTAAGTAAACTACTTTGAAAAAAATAGAGTAAAGTAAGTGAGTTACTTCGAGACTGAAAAATTAAAGATGAAGAATGAAAAATAGTAAATACCGGCTTATCCCTTACTCCTTACGCCATATCCCTTGCTTATGAAACAGATAAAGCTAATAGAGGTAAAATCTGAAATTGGTGCAGGCACGCGAGGGTCGAGTATGGGCATTGACGCCCTTAAAATTGCCGCGCTCGATTTTGGAAGTTATTTTTTTAAGAGAAATAAGTCGGTCCGGATTCCTGTTGAAAATAAACTTCTATTGGAGCCTATTCATAATGAATACGCCAAGCGTATAAAGGGAATATATACGGTTGCGGAAAAGCTGGCAAAAGAGGTGCAAAAAGCGGTGGAATCGATAAATACATTTCCTGTTATTCTCTCTGGCGACCATAGTTCTTCCATCGGAACGGTGGCAGGGATTAAAATGGCATGTCCCGATAAAAGGCTTGGGATAATATGGATTGACGCCCACGCCGACCTCCATTCGCCCTATACAACTCCTTCCGGCAACATGCACGGAATGCCTGTTGCCGCCATGCTTGATGAAGACAACCTGGCTAATAAGACCAATGATCCGGACGAAGAAACTATAAATTATTGGGAGAAGCTGAAATCATTGGGCGGAATAAAGCCCAAGATTCTTCCTTCTGATATAATATATGTTGCCATGCGCGATTTGGAAATACAGGAAAGTACACTTATTAAAAAGCTGAGTATCCATAACTATACTGTATCTGAAATGCGGGCTAAAGGGATAGAACGCGCGGCTGTGGAAGTGCTTAATTACCTTGATAAATGCGATATCATTCATATTTCATTTGATGTGGATAGCATGGACCCTTCTATTTCACGTGGTACGGGAACACCCACTAAAAATGGCCTTACGGAAAGGGAAGCAGGAAATTTTATTGCCCGTTTGCTTTATAGTAAAAAAATAGCTTCTTTTGAAATCGCAGAAATAAACCCCACACTGGATAAAGAAAACCTGATGGCAGAGAACGCCTTCGAAATATTACAAAAAGCTGCTAACCAGATAACACGCGTTATATAATTATGCAAAGTATTCATACCATTATTACCGAATCGTTAAAAAAGGCAATTACCTTGCTCTATAATGTCTCAACTGAAAACCTTAACATAGCCATTCAACCTACGCGTGAGGAGTTTGATGGCGATTTCACTATCGTAGTGTTTCCGTTCGTATCGTATTCTAAAAAGAAGCCGGAAGATACTGCAAAGGAAATAGGTGAGTTCTTGAAAAACCATGTAAATGAAATAGAATCTTTCAATGTGATTAAGGGTTTTCTTAACCTGGTAATATCGAAAGCATATTGGATTGGTTTTTTTAAATCTATTTCGGAGAATGAAGAATATGGCTTTACAGAGCCTCAAAAGGATTCCCCTACCGTGATGGTGGAATATTCTTGTCCCAATTCCAATAAGCCTTTGCATTTGGGGCATGTACGGAATAACCTGATTGGCTTTGCAGTGTCGAGAATATTGAAAGCCGCCGGAAATAATGTTATCAAAGTAAACCTGATTAACGATAGGGGGATACATATATGTAAATCAATGCTTGCCTGGAAAAAATGGGGTGGGGGGGAAACGCCTGTCTCAACCGGATTGAAAGGAGATTTTTTTGTTGGAAAATACTATGTGCTGTTTGATAAGAAATACAAGGAAGAATTGAAGGAATTGATGGCGAAAGGTTTATCGGAAGAAGAAGCCGATAAAAAATCGGCATTGATGGGGGAAGCCCGTGAAATGTTACTTTTATGGGAGAGTGGAGACGAAGGGGTAATCAACTTGTGGAAAATGATGAATGGCTGGGTTTATGAAGGCTTTAATGCTACGTACAAAGCTATGGGGGTTGATTTTGACAAAACCTATTACGAATCGGAGACCTATTTAATGGGTAAGGAAATAGTGGATGATGGATTGATAAAAGAAATATTCTACCGTCGTACCGACCATTCCGTGTGGGTTGACCTGACGCATGATGGATTAGATGAGAAATTGGTTTTACGCTCCGATGGTACTTCCGTTTACATCACACAGGATTTGGGTACGGCTTTCATACGTTCGCAAGATTTTAAGTTCGATAAATTGGTGTATGTAGTAGCTAATGAACAAGAATATCATTTTAAGGTTCTCTTTCTAATTCTTAAAAAACTTGGGTATAAATGGGCCAGCGGCTGTTTCCATTTATCGTATGGCATGGTGGAACTGCCCGAAGGCAAAATGAAATCGAGGGAAGGAACCGTAGTAGATGCCGATGACCTGATGAAAGAAATGGTGGATACCGCAAGGGATATTACTAAGGAATTGGGCAAAATTGAAAACTTTGAATCGCAAGAAGCAGAGGCGTTATATCAGACTATTGGCATGGGCGCACTCAAATATTTTATTCTAAAGGTAGACCCCAAAAAGAAAATGCTTTTCAATCCCCGTGAATCGGTAGATTTTGAAGGTAATACCGGCCCTTTTATACAATACACCCACGCACGTATTCGGTCCTTGCTGAATAAAGCGAAGGAAATGGGCCATTCCCCGGCAACTAATGTGCACACTATCGCTGAGAAAGAAAAAAAGCTCATCCGTAAGATATATGAATTTTCTTCCGTGGTGAAAGAGTCTGCTAATACATACAGCCCTGCGCTGGTGGCTAATTATACGTATGATTTGGTAAAAGAATATAATCAATTTTACCATGATTACCCAGTATTGAAAGAGGAAAATGCGGATACCAGAAGTTTTCGTATTGCACTTTCCCAACAAACAGGCGCCATAATAAAAAGGGCTTTCTGGCTATTGGGTATTGATGTGCCGGAAAGAATGTGAGCCGAAGCCCGGCAGGCAGATAATAACGCTCGTCATTGCGGGAAGCGAAGCAATCTCTTCAAACAAAAACCGCACAAAGCGGCTTATTTTTAGTTATGAATTATGCGTTATAAGTTATAACATATAGTTGTATTCGTCGTTGCGAGTCCTTGATAGCTATCGGGGCGAAGCAATCTCAAAAAACGACACAAACGTTAATTGGTAATTATTTTTCCTTTTCAGTCAATGACTTTTTAAAGGATCACTTTTTCATGCTGTAGTTTTGCAGCATGAAAAACAATAAATGTTTCTACGCTCCAAAAATAGTTTTAGAAATTCTGTCTTTATTCACTCCCTGTTATTTCCTGTTATTAACAGGAAGCACCCTTTTAAAGCGTTTATATTCAGGCTTTTTCAAAATGGCTTTTGAGCATTTCTCCCTGTTATTTGTACGTTTTTCCCTGATAAATCACGAATTTTTCCCTGTTATTTCTAACATAAATTTCTCTTAAACTATGCAATTTAATAAAGGACAAAGTGGTAATCCGAATGGTAGGCCAAAAGGGGCCGTTAATAAATTTAGCGCCGAGCAACGTGAATTTCTGCGTGAGTTTTTGCTCATGAATAAGGCGAAATTTAAAAAGCGTATGAAAATGCTGAATGACAAAGATTATATACAAGCATACATTATGCTAATGCAATATACACTTCCCAAACCTGCTGTTGCAGAGTTAAAAGAAGTTCCTAAACTCGAGGCTTTCATTGCCATGACGTATGAAGAAAGGCAGGCTGCCATTGAAGAGATACAGGAATCGCTGAGAAATGAAAAACAATGAAAATGAAAAAACTAAGCCGTCTTTCCTCCGCTAATAAACTTGGTAATGATGTGTTGTGTTTTTTCACAGGCATACCCCGGCGGGTTTTGGGTAATGGTGATGGTTATCTGTTGCCCATTTACTTTGTAATCGGCTTTAGCCATGGTCATGCCAAACATCTTTACTGAAATGGAGTCCGAATCAATATTTAATGAAAAACCTTGCTCTTTGGCCGCCTCTTGCATTTTATTTAAAAGGTCTTCAGCCGTACCGGCAAAATCGAGGGTAAAAGGAGCGCAATTCATAATAAAGTATTTGCTCAAAGATAATACATAAATAATTTAGGCCCTATCGTCATTACGAATCCGCCTTGGCAATGAAGCAATCTCTGTTGTTAAAGAGACTGCTTTGTCCCCATAGCTATCGAGCGCTCGCAATGACGAATTAACGCTCATAACTCATCACTTATAACTCATAACTATAAGACGAGTTTTTTATGCCTGAATGGTTTATTGGCGTCTTCGCCCAGGCGTTTCTTTTTATTCTCTTCATATTCTGAATAACCGCCTTCAAAGTAATACACATTTCCTTCGCCTTCAAAGGCAAGGATGTGTGTACAAACACGGTCGAGGAACCAACGGTCGTGGGAGATAATTACGGCGCATCCGGCAAAGTCTTCCAATGCCTCTTCCAATGCACGGAGTGTATTAACGTCAATATCATTTGTAGGTTCATCAAGAAGAAGCACGTTAGCTTCTGACAGTAACGTTAGCGCTAAATGCAAACGATTCCGTTCCCCACCCGAAAGCACTCCACATTTTTTACCCTGGTCTTGTCCGCTAAAATTGAAACGTGCCACATAAGCACGGGAATTCAGCAAACGTCCGCCCAGCATAATATTTTCATTCCCTCCGGAGATAACTTCCCAAATACTTTTTTCCGGGTCTACCGAAGTATGCTCTTGGTCTACATAGCCAATTTTCACCGTTTGTCCTATTTTAAAGTCTCCTGCGTCGGCTTTTTCCTGTGCCATTATCATACGGAAGAGGGTGGTTTTGCCCGCTCCGTTAGGCCCTATAATTCCTATTATCCCGGCAGGTGGCAGTCGGAAATTTAAGTCGTCAAAAAGAACCCTTTCGCCAAATGCTTTTTTCACATGTGTAGCGTCAATAACTTCGTTGCCCAGGCGGGGTCCATTGGGAATAAATATTTCCAGTTTTTCTTCTTTTTCTTTTACGTCCTCGCTCATCATCTTGTCGTATGCCGCAAGCCTTGCCTTCGATTTTACATTTCGGCCTTTAACGCCGGCACGTACCCATTCCAACTCACGGGCCAGGTTTTTTTGCCGTTTCGATTCGGTTTTTTCTTCCTGGGCCAGGCGTTTGCCTTTCTGTTCTAACCAGGCTGAATAATTTCCCTTCCAGGGGATGCCTTCGCCACGGTCAAGTTCTAATATCCATCCGGCTGCATTATCGAGGAAGTAACGGTCATGTGTTACGGCTATTACGGTTCCTTCGTATTCATGCAAATGGTGTTCCAGCCAGTCTATTGATTCAGCATCCAAGTGGTTGGTAGGCTCATCAAGAAGTAATATATCCGGTTTTTGGAGCAATAGCCTGCATAATGCGACCCTTCTTTTTTCTCCACCCGAAAGGTTGAGAACAGGTGTGTCTGCATCGGGGCAGCGTAGCGCATCCATGGCAATTTGCAGGCGGTTATCCAAATTCCAGGCGTCATGTTGTTCCAGCAGGTCATTCAGTTGCGATTGCCTATCGACCAGCTTGTTCATTTCATCATCCGTAAGCGGCTCGGAGAATTTATTATTAACCTCCTCGTATTCTTTTAATAAAGCAGTGGTCTCGGCAGCACCTTCACGTACTATTTCAATTACGGTTTTGCTTCCGTCTAATTTGGGATCTTGCTCCAGGTATCCAATTTTATATCCGGGCGAAACATGGATTTTTCCGTCATACGATTGTTCTATTCCGGCAATAATTTTCATCAGGGTTGATTTCCCCGAACCGTTTAGCCCTATCACCCCAATTTTAGCGCCATAGTAAAAGGAAAGATAAATATTTTTTAAAATTTGCTTTCCGCTTGGTAATATCTTGCTGATATTTACCATAGAAAATATAATCTGCTTGTCGTCTGCCATAGATATACTACAAATACAATGTTAATAATTAATAATGAGGTCAATAACCTTAACCCAACGTTCTTTTATCGACATGCGTTATGATGATAGAATGTATTGAGTTTTGATGTGCAAATATCGCAAAATCAGGTTTAATAACAACCTGATTTGTATTGTTTGTAAGTTTTTTGAGTAAAGTAAAGATAGAATTTTTAAAAAATAGCTTTATATTTGCATGACACAAGTATTATTAATTGGACAATAGAATAACCTATAAACTATAAGATTATAAACATAATTACTTCTGAAATGAAAAAAGCTTTACTTCTAGTTATTGTTCTATTTTTAGTTTTCGGGAGAAGTTCTTCCCTTAGTGCACAGTGCTACGGTACTGTCAATTATGATACTTCTTCCAACGCTAATGGTTCTAATACCTTTACTATTACTACAGCCCATTGTAATGAGCTTATTATGATATCTTACGATGGTTGGATGGGGCCGGGTAACGGGCCTGTAAAAGTAGATGGTATTTCCGCTACCCATATTGCTACTGCCTTTGTTTATTATTATGCTGTTGCTGAAACGTATGCCTACATAGCTCCAAGCGCAGGAACTCATACTATTGTATGTACTGAATCTCCTTATTCTTCTCCCTATTTCTTAAATTCGGCCGCCGCATTTTATGCCACTGGTACGGGCTATCCTCTTTCCATTGCCAGCCTTACCGATAGTATGGCCACCGTTTCTTGTGTTGGAGGAGGAATGGTTACCGCTCATATAACTACTACTATCGCCAATTCCATGATATATGACAATTTTGATTGTAATAATGGGCAGCTCGGACCATATAACGACACATGGACAGGAGGCACATTTCTAAATAAACTACATGAAGGAAATGGACTAGACCAAAGTGAAGCATATACAACTGCGGCGGTGGCAAGTAC
>Ga0206863_1137_pt1 | contig 24826 bp, 37 predicted proteins | sample Alteio_BWOrgCont_41_FD_152634 | JGI IMG/M metagenome (GOLD analysis project Ga0206863, IMG submission 152634) | Enriched cells from forest soil in Barre Woods Harvard Forest LTER site, Petersham, Massachusetts, United States -... | ecosystem: Environmental > Terrestrial > Soil > Temperate forest >...
TTTAAAAAATATACGTCTACTAGTGGTCTACGTGTTATAGTCCTGGTAGTGCTGTCTGAATGAAGCACAGGGTTTATATGACGGGACCAAGTAATATCAGATCTGACCTTATCGCCGAAATTAATTCCTATACCTAGTCCTGCGCCGACTGTAGAATGTATTGTAGAAGTTAATTTGCTGCTTGCTCCTTGAACAGAGGTCCCTTTTAGATTTTCAAACTTCCCAAACCCTGAATCTATACGAAAATATGGCAGCAATGTACAATCTGTGCAATCTGTTTCTGCTAAGCATATAGATGAATACATTAATAATCCAACTGAAGATAATAATACGCCTGTATTTTTTTTCATAATTTCCTCCTCGAAATATTATTAGATAGAAGTTTTAAGTATATTTTGTAGATTTGGCTTAAAGACTTGGAGTGCCTCCGTTGTCCTCTAACCATTTTTTATGACGTTTCTCATCTTCAAGGCCATCCTTAAGAATATCATTTGCATCTTCCCATTTTCCTTTGTGAGAACCAACCCGCTCGTATGCAACGTTTGTATCTTCTTCGTTAGTACGCATGGCTTGCAATATAGAAGTATCATCAAGCAAACCTCCTAGGACAACTTTGCCTTTTGCCAGCCATTGTTTTGAACTTGGAGAATTAATTGTGTCTTCACCATGTTCAGTCAATAGCTCATTTAGCTTCTTAATATGTCTTTGGTGGTCTTTCTTGAATTTTTCGAGTTGAGATTTATAATTTTCGCTTTTAAGTCTGTTGATAGCAGCCTCATATGCTTCTATCGCATCATAATCAAGCTCTACAAGAGCTTTTATAGCATCGGAGAAATTCTCCTGTCTTCCGACTAAAGTAACCATAATACCCTCCATATTAATAATTTTTATAGTGGTCTTGTTATAAAGTCTGGTCTTACTTGAAAGTTTAACCCTAAGTGCATAGGCTAGTCAAGCACAAATTATAATTAATGTGAGGATGTTGTAAGCGATTGCTATAGATAGGATATCAAAAGGGTTGTGAGTGGACCCAAAGTAAAATGGAGCGCATATTTTCAACCTAAGATTAAAGAGGCATTCTATGTTCACATACCTTATACTATCTTTCATTTTTAAATGATCCAAACGGTTTTTTTCAGATCTCTGCGTGTTTACATATTTATATGGGCTCTGCTCGTTACGTCTAGCACAAATTTCAAATTAAATGAATTATCATCCTAATTTTCTCCTGCGTCATGAATATTTTCCAGATAAACCATAACTAAACAAGCGCCGCTATGTCTCTTTATCAACACCTCATTTTTGATACTTCTGTTAAAGCAAGAGTTAGTCCCAGCGAACAATAGCTTTCTCCGGTTCAGCTCCCATTTGAGACCATTAGTTGAAATAATAGCCTCCATGGCTCCTATCAATGATATTTTGGTGTTTATAGGAAGAGAAAAAGTTTTACATCTATCAGTTTTCAGGACATGACATGCAATTGGCGGAGCATAAAAAATCCCACCATGATCTATTAACAAGCTAATATTATTGAGTATATGGTCAATATAGCCTCCACTTGCCCCGACAATTATGGTTGGCAAAAGATTTGACTGTTCAACATATTTTAGTGCCTTCTCAAAATCGCATCTGCCTTGGTCCGAGACATAAACAGATTCAATTGTTTTGAGTATTTTTGGATCAACAGTATCTAAATCACCGACAATAATTTTTGGTTTAATGCCAAGTTTATGAAGCGTATTTGCAGCCCCATCTGCAGCTATTACAGGAAGATCTACATTAAAAAAGGATTTACTGGGTAATTCGCCATTTAAAGCCAAAATCGATCTATATTGCTGTAAATTCACATGTCTATAAAAAGCCCTATGCGTTTTTTGCATCATAATAACGTTTTTGCACTATAGAAATTATACTGATTGACAAACCTGCTACATTACTAGCCAAGACAAATATCGAACCTTGGTAAATGCCGTGAACTATCCAAGCTACTGAGCAAACAAGATAATTCACTAGCATAAGCATAGATATATCATTAGTAGATTTGGTAATATACGCTTTGTAAATTTGAGGCAGTAGGCCAATTAAAGATGTGATTAGGGCAATAAAGCCGAAGAACTCTTCTATACTCATCACATTTCCCTCCGCTTGTGTTAACAAAATCAGGTTCAAAGGGTTGTGTATAGTCCATTACTTTGAACATGGGTCGTTTTACCTATTATTATATAGGCTTCACTCGTTGCTCCTAGTCCCAATCCAAATTATAATGATTATATGATATACTCTCAGCTTATTAAGCACCCCTAATGTGAGTGAAAATATATATGCTTTTGGCGGTAAGATCAAATGAATTTTGATATAAAGTGAATGGCTATGGATAACTGTTTACAAACAACTATAGTCTTTTAAATTGAATTGTAGTGCTACGCTAGGAATGAAATCTATAAGTATCAAGTAAGCAAATGCACAACAACGTAACATATAATCAAAAGACAACACTACGGTAAATCATACTTTCTGCGTGTCTACGTATAAATAATCCTTGTATCTTTCTTCCACCAGAGAATATCCAGCGCATAAATTCTTCGGCTATTTCATCTATGCTTGAGCCATAATTAATTTTTTGTCTAAGTGTTGATCTTTGAAGTACACAGGCACCCAAATTATATGTAAAGGATACAAGAGCAGAAAATTGATTGTCATTTATGTCTCCTCTAATATACTTAAGTACAGCAGTTTCTGATATAAATATATCCTTTCTTAATAATATTTCTGCTTCTTCTAGATTTAAAAAATCGTATGATTCATTTTTTTTTATCAAATGCCCATATCCTATTGTTTTATAACCAGCTGCGCATTCATATGCGGTAGATTTATAACCTTCAAAATGCTTTATGAAATTAACTCCATCATTGTTAATATACCTATGTATCATCTTTGTCTCCATAATTTACTGAAGGTTCTTTGTCCAAAGTAAAAGCTGATGATACCAGCAAATATTGCTTGATCATCCGTTGTCCATAAAATCTCAATATACTGGACAGCATCTTCTGCTATAAACATAATAGCTTTATATTGTGTGTATTTAAGCAGCGCATAGAGACCGAAAAAGCAATAAGCCATCACTGGTCTTACAGTGCCGTTTAATGCATCAACCCAGCATATTCCAGTTTTGTAAGTGGAGTAAAGATTTACAAATTCAGAAACATCATGCACAGTTTTTACTTCCTCAATTTTTTGCGCAAGATTCATTTTTGTAAATTCAATCTGTTTTGATAAAATTTCAAGTTCATGTTTTTTGTCATTTTTATCCTTATAAATTCTTACTATCTCAGGAATTAATGAACTTATAAAGCCTGCTATAGATGCAAGTAATGCTATCATTTATTTCTCCTAATAAATATATCCATTAAATACTATTTCACCCAGATAATGTTCAGTTTCTGGGATTTTAGTAAGTCTTATATAATCGATAGAATTTGGGATTTGTGTGGTAATATATGGTTTGCTGCATTGCCATAGTATATTTGATGTAAAAACTACATTAAATACTCCATGGGTATTTTGTTTTATTATTATATTTGTAGTATTTATTGTTAATGGGTCAATTCTCAGAATTATGTCTCCTTGCATGTATAGAAAGTGATAATTAGCTCCACTCAAATATACTTCCCCTATTGCTTCAATAAAGTGCGAAGAGGAAGTTACAACTTCTTTTGTAGTAGTATTTACTTTTTTCCATGTTGATCCATCATAATGGATAAATTCTCCTATTTCTGTGCAATATATTATCATACCAAATTTTGGTTCTATGTATTTCCATGGTTTATTTTCAAAACTACAAAAACCAATGTAATTTATTAGCTCTCCTTCAGTAATAATAAATTTAAGTTTCTTATCTGCATCTGTAGGAATAGAAGGGATGAAAGCAGCCACGGATTGAACTACAAAACTGTCAATTATCCCAATAGCCTCATTGAAAAAAACTTCTTTATTTTGTTGGCTATGTAACATTAATTCAAGTTCAAGATTTTTTGTTTTCATATTATTGCGAACTATTATTGTTTTTGTAATATCAAGTCTTATTTTTAAATTGCCCTACTATACTCGTCCTTATGCACGTATTATATAATGTGTGTGCTTGCAGACTTGGCCTAAAATCCATTAGTCTAATTTAATCTGAGATTTGCTATAATAGAGTAGCATGTTTTTGTGTAGCGCTAATAGGAGAAGTTTTCCGTTTATTATTTCGATAATTTTATTACATAGTATTTATCGATTTTATTATAAGATCTGTGTATGTTCTTGACATATAGCTAAAGTGTTTTAATTTGAATAGAAATACTTGAGCTAAATCAACAGTGCTTAGACCACTTTATATACAAACTATTTTGAGGATATTATGAGAGTAATTAAGTTATCTGGAATTTTTATTTTACTATTTGCTTTAGATACATTTGCTGACGAGTCAGAGAGCCTTGTGCTCAAGCTGAGAGCTAACTATTCAGCTACTTCACCAAAGCAGACAGGGCTTCCAGCTCCATATACGAGTTTTAAAAATGGTCAAAATGCAAAATTAATTTCTTCAGGAATTGGTGGAGAAGCTTCCTTGACAATGTTTGTAACAGATCATTTCGCTGGCGAATTTGGTACAGGAATTAGCATGTATAGAACAAAAAGAACAGGGTTATACGATATTGAGATCAATTATAATAATAATCCTGTTCAGACAAAGAAGAAGAATCTTTATACAATACCAAGCTATCTAACCATGCAATATAGTATTGCTCCATATGGTGCAATAAGGCCATATATAGGTGCTGGTTATCATTACACTTATGTAGTTTCAAAATCTCAGCAATATAAAGTCAAAAATGCTAGCGGATTAGTTTTTCAAGGGGGCGTTGATTTTGTACTAAAAGATGATACATCTATCAATCTTGATATAAAACAATATATGTTTTCAACAAAGATTAGGTATAATACATCTTTTGTTACTCAGCAAGATGGAGTTTCACAGATTTCTTCAAAAGTGAAAATCAATCCTACTGTTATTGCAATCGGTGTTGGGTTTAAATTATAATCTTTGTCGGTTGGATTGTGCAATTTAGATGCCAGAGTGATTAACTTCAAATGACAATGCTGGTTTACTGAATAACCTCGTTGTCTGTGAAAGCTTCACTCTACATCCCACAAGCAGCTACCAGCCGACATGACTCCACCAAGCTCATGACAAGGCCCGGCACTCTCATTATCCTCAGAATCAGATCCGTCTACTTCTTTTTCTTCAGCTTCGTGACTTGTAGGGGCTTCATACGATTCCTGTACTTCTTCTTGCATTTCTTCTTCGCATAATCTAAGTCTAGTCTGTTTTTGGAATAACGACTCGACTTGCCTAAACAATTCAATCGGATCTTGAATCCTAATAAAAATATCGCTCCATGAGACGTCTTCCATAGGATCTTTGGTCATTTCAACAATAGCTTCTATGTATGACTGTGCCTTAGCAAAGATTATTTTAAAAAACTTCTCATCTTCTTGCGTAGACAAATCTATCAAAAAATCTTTTAGAGTGTCGTCGCTAACCAATACTGAGAAAAAATCTTTTTCCTTGTGATTAAGCCCCAATTCTAAAAATTTTATCTGAGTTGTAAGAACAAATGCTAAGATTTTTTTTGCAGTATCTTCAGAACAATGTTTCCATTCTATATAGGGAGCAGTTTCCCGAAAAATATTATTTGTATAAGAAACACCTTTGCCTATAAACTTTTTAACAATATTAAAGTGCCCCATATATAAAGCAATATCAACTGAATTTTGTACGGTACAAACGCGATCTTCAGGTTTAAATCCATACTCATCAATCAGTTTATCAATAATATGTTCATGACCGCCTAAAACAGCTAGATGGAGTAAATTATTCTGAGATAAATCTACCGCGTCAATTTTAGCCCCATGTCCAACAAGAAGGCTAAATACGTCCTCCGAGCCTTTTGTAATAGCAAGCATAAGCGGTGTAGCTCCAGCCTTTTCTGTAACTTCCAAATCAATTTTTTCGCGGTAATTTTTTAAAAGCCATTCTATTTTTTCACACTCACCTAAGGCTGCAAAATAACCTAATACACAATATTGTTTAAATTCTCCTTCCTTAGCTTGTACATTAATATTTATTAGATCATGATCTAATAAATATTTTAAAATATGATATTTGGCAGCAGAAAAAAGGTCTATTATTAATCCAAATTCCTCTCCACCTCCTAATACCTCACGACAAAACTGAAGAAAATGTGATTGAATTGTCTCAAATTCCGGGTTCTCACTAGCCTTATTTGCTAATAAATATTCATATTGTTGCTCCAGCGCTTTTTCGCTCAATTGTCTATAAAAAGCATTATTTATTTCCTTGATATAATTAAATAAATCAAAATTAAAAGCATAGAGATTGTTAGCAAGAGGAGTCACTATAGTTTCATCAATAGTACTATCACTATTACACATATTGTTCAAAGCTATTAAATAAGAATCAGTGTGTGTCTTGATGAACTCATGATGATCAGGGTGGGCAGAAATTTCTTGCAATTCTGATAATGTTCTAATTACCACTTCCACATCTAGAATACCTGTATTATGTGAAGCTTGCATTATTTCTTGTAATAAAGACTTATAATTATGATCACTGCAAATTCTCGTACCTCGCGCTTGTAATGCACGATACTCTTTTAGTTCATTGATAGGGTCTATATTTGTTTCTCCTATAGTTAATTTACCAGAGGTAATTAAATTTTCTATAATCTTCTGTGTGTTGTGTTCGGTTGTATCGAGATCACAAAACAAACGGCTATCATAAGCAGCATGTAATATACAAAGGGAATGAGACATAGAAGCCTTAGCCTTACATGTAGTTTTCATGTGAGTCTCTACCTCAGGTTCATACAAAATATTAATAATAGATTCAAGAACTTCAGGCTCAGGAATTACTTCTGTAAATAAGGAAGTAAGAATTTGATAGGGAGTTCTCATCACTGCAGTACCCGCTTCTTTAGCGTTTTTGCATGTTAAAAAGATGTGTTTTAATTCTTCTGTAGTTAACGGCCCGTCTGAAGATGATCTATTGATAATAGTATTAAGTCCTGCACGCAAATTTGCACATTGCCAAAATGAGTCTGCATTCTTTAAGCTTATAATCATGGCTTACTTCCCTATAAATTTTAATAGATTTTTTTGAATGGTTGTTATAGATGGCTTTAGTATAAACTATGTAGTTTAGTAATAGACTCAAATTATACTATTATATTTCCATCATTAATACTTCTTACTAATATTATAGTTAATAGTAATTAATATTCAAGAAATATAATATAAATATTATAACTTTTTTCAGTAAAAGAAGACGAAGCTCTGGAGGTGCGTTATTGCGAGGGGTTTTTCTGGCGTCTTGGGAGTTTGTATAGTTAAACCATACAGCCCAGATATAGAGGATCATCTGTAGGACTTGATCCTAATCGTGATGACAACTATAGTCAATCAAGTTGGGATCTAGTACTATAGTCTTTTAACTTCAATATGGGACTAGCATGACGAGAGAATCCTATGACTATTAGGTAAGCGAGAAATAACAACGTCCTATGTTGAAAGTAAATGACTATATAATGCAAAATCAAAAGAGATGTGCAAGAACTAATGCTCAAAACTTGACGGGTCGATTATTTCTACTAGATCTATATGCGAAATGTCTCCAAGTATGTGTACATAAGCACCTTCGCTAGTGATTTTTGTTACTCTTGCTACAGGTATGTTTTTTGGGTAATAATTTCCATCTCCTGATGTAAGAATTAATTCGCCTACTTCAAGCTTATTTTCACCATTTAAATGAAGTAGATAGCCTGTATTGTCAGCGCCGCCTACCAAAATCGCTTTTAGTTCTGAATTGCTAGTTTTAACTGGGATTCTAGAATTATATGTACTTGCTAAAGTAACTTTTGAGTAATTTTCGCCTGAAGTAATAATTCTTCCCACTAAATATCCGTTAGATACAACTATTTGATTATCTATAACACCGTGGTTTTTTCCAGCTGCAATAATTGCAAGATGATCTGAATCTGAAAAACTGTAATAAACAAGCTTTGCTTTTAGGCTTTGAGCTTCTTCAGGATTAGCTATATTCAGTGTTTTCAACAATTTTGTATTTTCTTCTTTAATATGTGATGATAATAGGAGAGCGTTAGATAGTTTTTTGTTTTCAAATTTTAATTTCACATTTTCAAAATGAAGGTTGTTGAAATTTGCAATATTCACAACCATATCAATGGATTTTTTTATAAAATTTTTAGTTGGATTGATAATGTTTTTGTGTGTAACTCCATTAATATCAACTAGACTTTGACCTATAGAAAGTAAATTAAAATTTATAAAAAAGACAATCAATACAATAAAAGTTAAGAAATTTACAGTAGAAGTAAAAGAAAGCTGAGCATTGGTAAACATTTTTATATAAGATTTTTTAGAATATTTTCGAGTTCGATTTTCTAAAATTGCCATATTTTGTTAATCCTGCCTAAATAATACATGCTTATATTTTTGATATTCATCAAGTACTTTTCCTGATCCTAGGGCAACGCACGATAATGCTTGATCTGCAACAAAAACAGGCAATTTTGTTGCGTCACGTAGTACATGATCTAAATTGTTAAGAAGAGAACTTCCCCCAGTCATTACAATCCCTTTATCTACTATATCTGATGACAATTCTGGGGGAGTGCATTCGAGAGCAATCTTAACAGCTTCCACAATTTGACTTATAGGTTCTACAAGACTTTCAGCAATTTGATGTTCGCTCAGTAGCATCTCTTTTGGTATGCCATTTATAAGATCTCTACCTTTTATTTCCATCATTTTTCCTTCTTTATCAGGATGAATATATGCTGTACCTACATGTTTTTTTACTTTTTCTGCAGTAGATTCTCCGATTAATAAATTAAAGTTTCTTCTTATATAGGAGATAATTGCTTCATCCATCTTATCGCCACCAACCCTTACAGATCTAGAATATACTATTCCACCAAGAGATATAACTGCTACTTCAGTTGTGCCTCCACCAATATCTACAATCATTGATCCCGTTGGTTCTGTTACTGGAAGTCCTGCTCCTATTGCTGCTGCCATTGGTTCTTCTATAAGGAAAACTTCTCGAGCTCCAGCGCTTTCAGCAGCCTCCTGAATAGCCCTTCTTTCAACTGGTGTAGAGCCGGAAGGTACGCATACCACTATCATTGGGCCAGTAAATGAACGTCTATTATGAACTGTTCTGATGAAGTATTTAATCATTTCTTCTGCGCTCTTAAAGTCAGCTATTACGCCATCTTTAAGTGGTCTTTTTGCGTCAATATCAGCAGGCGTACGGCCAAGCATCATTTTTGCTTCATGACCGAATGCATAAGGTTTATAGTTACCGTTTTCTTTGATTAGAGCAACAACTGATGGTTCGTTTAATACGATTCCCTTGCCTTGTACATAGACAAGAGTATTTGCTGTGCCAAGGTCTATGGCCATATTTGAGGAAAAGATTCCTAAAAGCCTCGAAAGCATAAAAACCGATACGAATTTAAGTGAATTAATTAGTTATAAGATCATAAAATATATTTGTAAATGGGCAATTAGCGAATTTGAAAAAAAACATTTAATTAGGTTTTTGATCCCCATAGCATCTTCTTAAATATGTTGTCCTTTCTGATAAAATGGTGATATAGCGCAGCTAAAATGTGTAAGCTTATTAGTGCTATTAGTAAAACTGCGAAAGCTTCGTGAAATTCCCATGCTAGCGAGGAGAGTTTTTTATTTGTTTCAAAAGCTTTTATTGTAAATAAACCAAGTAAATCAATAGAGCGACCGCCATATAATGTCATCAAAATTCCGCTAAGTGGCATTGCAATGCCTAAAAAATAAAGAACTTTGATATTCAAATCAGCTGCAATCCTTTGCCAGTGAGGTATATTATCTAAGTCTTTTGGTACTTGGTTGCACAGTCTCCAAACTAATCGAATTATCATTAATACTAACACAGTAAATCCTGTGATTTTATGATAATCGTATATTTTAAACTTGTCTGGCGAATTTGGTAGATCTGTCATGTAATAGCCAACTGACAGGAGAGTTATGATCATAGCTGCTATAATCCAGTGTAATAGTTTTGCAATTGTGCCATATGAATTTTCTGTATTTTTAAGCATATTTTCTCTGTTTTAAGTTATAAATTCAGTTTGAAAAAAGTCTATATAGTCAAATGGATTACAAATGTCAGGTAATAAAATAAGCAAATCTCTCATACATATAGTTGGTGACTAAAATCCTTAATTCTAATTTAGGATGAAACTTTGAATTACTTGTCTATCATTAATTATTTAATTTTGCAAGATATGCTTCGTAAAAAGCAATAGATGCAGCGTTGGAAACATTTAAACTTTCTATTTTTGTATCTATTGGGATCTTAACCATAAGATCGCAGTTTTCCTTCGTTAATTTCCTTATCCCTTTGCCCTCTGCTCCCAAGACTATACAAGTTTTGCCTTTAAATATATCTTGTTTTATCATTGTATTTGAGTCATTATCAAGGCCTATTACCCAGAAATCTTGTTTTTTTAGCCACGCTATTGATGATGAAATATTTGTTACTCTGTATATAGGGATTGTTTCTAGCGCTCCAGATGATGTTTTGGCAACTATCGCATTTTCTGGAGGTGAATTATCTGATGGTATTATTACTCCTGATAAGCTAAACGCCGCTGCTGTTCTTATTATAGCTCCTAAATTGTGTGGGTCTGTAACTTGATCTAATATTGCAAGTGTCGAATTTTCACGAAACTTCGATGATTCTAGGTTGTTGTTATATAGAGGGGAAACAAGAGCAGTGATACCCTGGTGGACTACATCTTTACCAAGTAGACAAGAAATATCTCGAGAATTTGATGTTATAACTTCTAATTTACTATTGTTATTAATACTTATTAAATTTTTATTTTCTTCTGTTATATAAATTTTATGAATTATTCGTGATTTATTAGAAATTGCTGCTAGACATGCATGTTTACCATATATGTAATATGTTTTATTTGGGGATTTTTTTTTCATATTCTCTTTTATCGAATTGATAATTGTACTTGACAAAAGTTAGCGTCTACTGTAGACAAATACAACAATTTATTTCTTTGTGTTTGGAAATTGGCTGTAACAAAATAATATTTTATTTGGATTCTACTGCCGGAGGGGTGGCCGAGTGGTCAATGGCAGCAGACTGTAAATCTGCCCGCGTAAGCGTACGTAGGTTCAAATCCTACTCCCTCCACCACCCAACTTAAGTGCGGGTGTAGCTCAATGGTAGAGCTCCAGCCTTCCAAGCTGGCTACGTGGGTTCGATTCCCATCACCCGCTCCATGATTGAGCGGATATGCCCCAGATGGGCAGATTTATTGGTTTAGAAAATTAAATGTTAAATTTTAATAGGGATTTATATTATGTCTAAGGATGTATTTAGGAGGGACAAGCCGCATTGTAATGTTGGGACGATAGGGCATGTAGATCATGGCAAGACGTCGTTGACTGCTGCGATAACGAAGGTATTAGCGGAGAGTGGTGGTGCGAAGGAGAAGAAGTATGATGAGATAGATGCTGCGCCTGAGGAGAGGGAGCGTGGTATAACGATATCGACTGCGCATGTTGAGTATGAGACTGGTTTGAGGCATTATGCGCATGTTGATTGTCCTGGTCATGCTGATTATGTAAAGAACATGATAACGGGTGCTGCGCAGATGGATGGTGCCATATTAGTGGTTAGTGCTGCTGATGGTCCTATGCCGCAGACTAGGGAGCACATAGTATTAGCGCATCAGGTAGGTGTACCTGCCATAGTGGTATTTTTGAATAAGGTTGACATGGTTGATGATGAGGAGTTATTGGATTTGGTTGAGTTAGAGGTTAGGGAGTTATTGAGCAAGTATGATTTTCCAGGGGATGAGGTACCTGTTATTAGAGGTTCTGCGTTAGCTGCGCTTGAGGGCAAGGCTGGGGGTCGTGAGGCTATTATTAAGTTAATGGAAGCTGTTGATAATTATATACCGCAGCCTGAGAGGGCGCTTGACATGCCGTTTTTGATGCCGATTGAGGATGTATTTTCTATATCTGGGAGGGGCACGGTAGTTACTGGAAGGATAGAGAAGGGTATAGTTAAGGTTGGTGAGGAGATAGAGATTGTAGGGTTTGTACCGACTGTTAAGACCACGTGTACTGGTGTAGAGATGTTTAGGAAGTTGCTTGATCAGGGTCAGGCTGGTGATAATGTTGGTGTATTATTGAGGGGTACGAAGAGGGAGGATGTGACTAGGGGGCAGGTATTAGCTAAGCCTGGGTCTGTGATGCCGCATACTGAGTATGAGGCTGAGGTATATGTATTATCGAAGGATGAGGGTGGCAGGCACACGCCATTTTTCAATAATTATAGGCCGCAGTTTTATTTTAGGACTACTGATGTGACTGGTGAGGTAATGTTACCTGCTGGTAAGGAGATGGTTATGCCTGGGGATAATGCTAATTTGGTAGTGAAGTTGATAGCGCCAGTTGCTATGGAGCCAGGTCTCAGATTCGCTATACGCGAAGGTGGAAGAACAGTCGGCGCAGGCGTGGTGGCAAAAATTATTAAATGATTTATAACCTGAATTTATAAAAAAACGTTGGAACACAGGTTTAGCTGTTTAGAAATTGAAGGCAAAAATGAATAACCAAAAAATAAGAATAAGACTTAAATCATTCGATCACAAATTACTTGACCATGCTGCAAGGGATATTGTTGGGACAATCAAGCGTACCGGTGCAGATGTTAGTGGTCCTATACCTCTCCCAAGAGATATTGAAAAGTTCACAGTAATTAGATCTCCTCACGTTAACAAAAAATCACGCGAGCAGTTTGAGGTTAGGGCTCAAAAAAGAGTTATTATTATAAGCTTTACGACGCCGCAAACAGTTGATGCTTTGATGAAAGTAGATTTACCTGCTGGTGTTGAGGCGGAAATTAAGCTAGTGGAGGAGGAAAAATGAGGACGGGTTTGATTTTAGAAAAATTAGGTTCAACTTCAAAATTTAGTGACAATGGGGAGAGAATTGAGGTTACGTTACTTAAAATGCAGCGATGCAACGTAATGAGTCATAGAACAGTTGAAGCGAATGGATATGAAGCCGTGGTTCTTGCTTATGGTGCTGTGAAAGCCAATAGAGTTACAAAGCCTATGAAAATGGTTTTTGAAAATGCTAATTTAGAAGCTAGAAAAATTGTAAAAGAATTTAGAGTTTCTGGAGATAATATGCTTGAAATTGGGTCAGAATTGAATGTGGATCATTTTGTGGTAGGCCAGTATGTTGATGTTACTGGTATCTCTATAGGCAAGGGTTTTGCCGGGGTAATGAAGAGGCATAATTTTGGTGGATTAGAAGCAACTCATGGTGTTTCTGTTTCTCATAGGTCTCACGGTTCTACTGGAGGTAGACAGGATCCTGGCAGGGTGTTTAAAGGAAAGAAGATGGCTGGGCATCTAGGTGCAAAAAGAGTTACTGTACAGAATATTCAAGTAGTTGATGTGCAGCATGACAATAGAGTGCTGGTTTTAAAAGGTAGTGTTCCCGGAGCTAAAGGTAGCGTCATTTTTTTAAAAGACGCAATTAAGAAATAGTGTATGCGGTTAGGGTTATGCAGACTAAATTATATGATATAAATAAAAAAGAATTGGGAGAGCTTGATCTAGACCCAGAAATATTTGGTTTAGAGGTTCGTCCTGATATTATAAAATTGGTTATTGATTGGCAGCTTGCAAAAAGACGTGCTGGAACTCAGCATACTAAAACCATCTCTGAAGTATCTGGTACTACTAAAAAACCGCATTCTCAGAAAGGAACTGGTAGAGCTAGACAGGGTTCCTTGAGACAGGTTCATATGAGAGGTGGGGCTGTTTCTCATGGGCCGCGTCCAAGGAGTTACGAATATGCTTTGCCTAAAAAAATTAGAAGACTTGGTATGATGCATGCTCTGTCAACAAAATTTGAAGAAAATTCACTTTTTGTTGTAAAAGACATAAAGTTAAAAACTCCTAAAACATCAGATTTAAGCGAAAAAATGCTTCAATTTGGTTTTGTAAGTTATTTTTTAATTGATGATGAGCAAGTCGATAAAAATTTTGCATTAGCTTGTCAAAATTTACATAAAGTAAACGCTGTTCCTCAAATTGGCGCTAATGTGTATGATATAATAAAGCATGATTGTGTTATAATTACGGAGTCTGCGCTTGCATCTTTAGTGACGAGGTTAAAATGATAGTTTCTAATTTTGATGTTGTGAGATTTCCATTGGTAACAGAGAAGTCTACTATTTTGGCAGAACAAAATAAGTACGTTTTTGCTGTAAATCCTTCTGCTACCAAAGATAATATTTTAAAGGCGATTTCTGATATTTTTGCGGTTGAGGTAAAGAAAGTAAATATTGTAAATTTGAAAGGAAAAGAAAAGAGATTTAAGGGAAGGCTTGGAAGAAGGTCAGGCATGAAAAAAGCAATAGTTACGTTAGGAAAAGATCAAACTATTGATTTGAGTGGAGGTATTAAGTAATGGCTTTGAAGCAATATAATCCAACCACTCCATCAACGAGAGGTTTGGTAAAGGTAGATCGATCTCATATATGGAAAGGTCGTCCACATAAACCTCTAACAGAAGGTTTAAAAAGTACTGGCGGTAGAAATAATATGGGCCGCATTACTTCTTGGCATAGGGGTGGTGGGCACAAGAAATTATATAGAATAGTAGATTTTAAGCGTAACAGGTTTGATGTTGAAGCTGTTGTTGAGCGTATAGAGTATGATCCAAATAGAACTTCATATATTGCTCTTATAAAATATAGTGATAATAAATATTCATATATACTTGCTCCTCAGAAGCTTGTAATTGGTGACACGGTTATAACTAGTGAAAAAGCGGATATTAAATTCGGTAACTGTATGCCACTTCGCGCTATTCCGGTAGGAACTCAAATTCATAATATTGAAATGAAGCCTGGAAAAGGTGGGCAAATTGCGAGATCTGCTGGTGCATATGCACAGTTAGCTGGTAAAGATAATGGATTTGCTCAAATTAAGTTAAGATCAGGTGAATTAAGAGTAGTCCCTCTAGAATGTGTGGCAACTATAGGTGTTGTATCAAATGCTGAGCATCAAAACGAAACGATTGGGAAAGCCGGTAGGAGCAGATGGCTTGGTAGAAGGCCTGTTGTTAGGGGTGTTGCGATGAATCCAATTGATCATCCGCATGGTGGTGGTGAAGGGAAGACCTCAGGTGGTAGGCATCCGTGTAGTCCTTGGGGACAATCTGCAAAAGGTAAGAAGACGCGTAAAAATAAAACAACTGGTAAGTATATCATTAAGCGTAGAAAGTAAATTTTAAGGTAAAACTATATGGCAAGATCACTCTGGAAAGGACCGTTTGTAGACAGCTATGTGCTTGCAAAAGTCCAGAAATTATTGGAATCAGGAAAAAGTGAAATAATAAAAACTTGGTCAAGACGATCAACGATATTACCTATGTTTGTAGGTTTTACATTTTCTGTGCATAATGGAAATAAATTTATTCCAGTATTAGTTACCGAAGAGATGGTAGGAAGAAAATTAGGTGAATTTTCCCCAACTAGAACATATTATGGCCATGGTGCGGATAAAAAAGTAAAGAGAAAATAGTTATGTCTCAAAATAAAAATACAGCAAAAGCTACATCTAAAATGCTTCGTGTTAGTCCAAGAAAACTGAATTTGGTTGCTGAAAGTATAAGAAACGCTAAAGTGTCTGATGCTCTGGTTCAACTGACATTTTCAAGAAAAAGAATTTCTGATGATGTAAAAAAATGTTTGCGATCTGCTATAGCAAATGCAGAAAACAATTTTGGCATGGATATAGATAGTTTAGTAGTTACATCTGCAACGGTTGGTAAAGCTTTGGTGATGAAAAGGATGCAAACAAAAGGTAGAGGCAGGGCTGGAAAAATTTTAAAGTTTTTTAGCAATTTGTATATTGAAGTAACAGAAGTAGAGGAGAGTAAGTAATGGGGCAAAAAGTTAATCCAAATGGCTTCAGAGTTGGTCCTACTCTCATAAAAAATTGGGACTCAATTTTTTATGCTGAAAAAAATTATGGAGATTTGGTTATCCAAGATCTTAAAATCAGAAAATTTGTACAGAAAGAGTGTGTTCAAGCAAATGTAGGTAAGGTAATAATAGAAAGACCTTCCAATAGAAGCGTTATTGTTAATATCCATGCTAAAAAGCCAGGTATTATTATAGGAAAAAGTGGTGGAGATATAGAAAATCTTAAGAAGATGATTAGTAAAATGTCTAGTGGTGAGGTATATATAAATATCCACGAGATAAAAAAACCAGATATAGATTCTGCATTGGTTGCACAAGGTATAGCTCAACAGCTCGAAAAAAGAGTGTCTTTTAGAAGAGCTATGAAAAGAGCAATGCAGTCCGCAATGAAGCAAGGGGCAAAGGGGATTAGAGTTAATGTTTCTGGAAGGCTTGGTGGCGCTGAAATAGCAAGGATGGAGTGGTATAGAGAGGGTAGAGTTCCTTTGCATACATTAAGAGCAGATATAGTATATTCAACTGCGCAAGCTCATACAACGTATGGTGTCATTGGTGTAAAAGTATGGATATATAAAGGTGATTTTGTTGAAAATAAAAGAAAGTATAATGGCTAGGTTGAAAACATGTTAAGTCCAAAAAAGCAAAAATTTAGAAAAGCTCACAAGGGAAGAGTTCAAGCAAAGGCTAAAGCTGGAACCACTCTTGCATTTGGAGACTATGGTCTAAAATCGCTTGATATGGAGAGGGTAACAGCTCGTCAAATTGAGGCAGCAAGGCGTGCTGCAACAAGGCATATGAAGCGTCAAGGAAAATTGTGGATCAAGATATTTCCGGATTTGCCTGTATCAAAAAAACCAGCTGAAGTGAGAATGGGTAAAGGCAAGGGGTCTCCTGAATATTTTGCTGTTAGAGTTTCTCCTGGAAGGATTTTATTTGAGGTAAATGGTGTAGCTGATGAGGTGGCTGTTAGAGCTTTAGAGTTAGCAAGTGATAAGCTTCCTGTAAGAACAAAAATAGTAAAAAGATATGAGTAAGAGAAAAATAAAGAAATCTGATGTTTCGATTATTGATTTAGCAAATGATAAATTAATTGAAGAAATATCTGCTAGAAAAAAAGAGCTAATGGCTCTTAGATTTAAGTACAAACTAGGTGAGTTGACTGATAATAGCTTGTTTAAAAAAGCTAGAAAAGTTATAGCTAGAGCGAGTACAGAGCTTAATAAAAGAAAAAAAGGAGATTAATTATGCCTAGAAGAGTTCTATCTGGGGTTGTTGTGAGCACTAAGGCTGCAAAAACTGCAACTGTGAGAGTTGAGAGGCGTTTTAAACATCCAAAATATCATAAAACTATTAAGACATATAAGAAATATGCTGTACATGATGAATTTTCTACCTGCAAAGAAGGTGAAAACGTTAGACTAATTGAATGTAGACCTATTTCTAAAACAAAAAAATGGGTTATTGTAACAGACGAAGTTATAGATTAAATTAGATTGAAGGATTTAGTCGTCATCTTATTTAATGAAGAAATTTGCTTTTCTTAATTATATAAGAAGAGAGTGTGGCGTAAGACGTGGTAAGTGTAATAAATAGACTTCTTTATTATACTGAATTTATAAGGAGAAATTTTTAGGAAAAACGAAAGTGAGCGCCAGGAGAATCTATCGCATGCTTAAAAGGTTCACAAAGTTTTGACAACAAAATTGTCGTTAAAAATTAGCTTAGAAAGAAGTCTAATATATTAAGATAAGTAGCACTAGGTTCTTTGAGCATTAGCTTGGTATTGGGTTAATGTATTCCAGTATGATTCATTGTGCTATTGTAGTTTTTTTAAGTTGGATTGTTTGACGAGCTGGGGAAAGCCAAAATAAAGCTTGGATATGCGACCAGAAGCTACCGTAAGGAATTCGAAGTAAATGACTATAAGTTAATTACAAAGGCTTAAAACCTTTGACAAATACAAAAAAAATGCTATTTATATAGCTCGAAAAATACATATTTAATGGTTAAGGTCTATTATGATCCAAATGCAGAGTGTGCTAGATGTAGCAGACAACTCGGGCGCGAGAAAGGTGATGTGTATCAAGGTTTTAGGTGGTTCGCATCATATGATCGCTAATATTGGAGATGTTGTCGTCGTTTCAATTAGAGACGCAAAGCCTGATGGCAAAGTAAAAAGAGGTGATGTGCATCGTGCACTTATTGTGCGGACAAAGACTGGTGTTAGAAGACTGGACGGGAGTGTCATAAAATTTGATGGAAATGCGGTTGTCCTTCTAAACAAGCAGGGTGAGCCCATAGGAACTCGTGTGTTTGGCCCAGTAACCAGAGAGTTGAGAGCAAAAAAATTTCTTAGAGTAGTATCACTAGCGCAAGAGGTGTTGTGATGATTAAATTAAAAATTAGAAAAGGCGACCAAGTAATTGTTACAGTAGGCAAAAATAGAGGGAAAAAAGGAGTTGTACTATCGGTTTTCCCTAAAGTAAACAAGGCTGTTGTAGCTGGGGTTAATTTGGTTAAAAAACATACAAAACCTTCGAGAGAAAGTGATGGTGGGATTATAACAAAAGAGTTGCCAATTCAAATTTCAAATATTGCTTTAATAGATCCTAAATCTGGAAAAGCAACGAAAGTCGGCTATAGGGTTTTGGAAGATGGTAAAAAAGTGAGATTTGCAAAAATTTCTGGAGATCTTATAGATAAAGAGGGTAGAAAATGATGGCAGAGAGATTTAAGGAAAGATACACAAAAAAAATTAAACCAGAGTTACAAAAAACTTATAATTATAAAAATGTGCATTTAATTCCGTCGATTGAGAAAATTGTTATTAATATGGGTGTGGGTGAAGGTGTGGCTGATTCAAAAGTTATTAATCATGCTTTGAACGACTTAACCCTGATTTCAGGACAAAAGCCAATTGTAACAACTGCAAAAAAATCTATTGCTGTATATAAGTTAAGAGAGGGGATGAAGATTGGTTGTAAAGTGACATTAAGAAAAGATAGAATGTATGATTTTCTGGAAAGGTTGGTTTATGTAGCTCTGCCGCGCGTAAAAGAGTTCAAAGGGTTTAATGCTAAAAGTTTTGATGGTAGAGGAAATTTTACATTTGGAATAAAGGAACAGATAGTTTTCCCTGAAATTAACTATGATAGAATTGACATATTGCGTGGTATGGATATTACTATAGTAACTACGTGTCCTTCCGATGAAGAAGCAAAAAGTTTGCTAGTCGGTTTTGATTTACCATTTATAAATTAGAGATATGGCAAAAAAAAGTTCAGTACAAAGAAATTTAAAAAGGGCAAGATTGACTCATTCTCTTGCTAGGAAAAGGCTTTCGTTAAAAGAAGCTATTTATAATAAGAGTCTTTCTTTGGAAGATAGGTTTGCTTTAGTGGCAAAACTAGCCTCTCTTCCTAGGAATTCAGCAAAAACAAGATTAAGAAATAGATGCGAATTGACTGGAAGACCAAGGGGGTATTTTAGAAAATTCAAGTTATCTCGTATAAAATTAAGAGAACTTGGTGGTGAAGGTATGCTTCCAGGTGTAATAAAGTCAAGTTGGTAAGAAAAATGACAATGTCAGATCCGTTAGCGGATATGCTAACACGCATTAGAAATGGTCAAAAAAGTAAGTTACTTGTTGTAACGTGTCCGTATTCAAAAGCTAAAGAAGCTGTTCTCGTGGTTTTGAAAGAAGAGGGATATATTGCTGGTTATACTGTAGAAAAAGGTGAATCTTTCAACATTCTAGAAATTTTTCTTAAATATTCGACTAGTGAAAAAGGCGCTATTAGTGAAATCAAGAGAGTATCTATGCCTGGTAAGAGGGTTACACAATCTATTAAAGATTTACCAACTCACTATAATGGACTTGGTATATATATATTAACCACATCGAAAGGTGTCATTTCAGATAGAAAGGCAAGGGTTTTAGGTGTAGGTGGTGAAGTAATTTGTAAAGTATTCTGAGAGTAGATAATGTCAAGAGTAGGAAAATTACCAGTTGCTATACCAGAAGGAGTTTCTGTGAATGTTTCTGGGTTGAGTTTGCAAGTGAAGGGCCCAAAAGGGGAGCTTTCTAAGTCTTTTAAGGGAAATATTACTATTTCTGTGGAAGGAAACACTGTTGTGGTTGTCCCAAATGATGCTGAGAAACAAACTAAGGCTATGTGGGGAACGGCGAGAAACATTATTCGTAATATGGTGGTAGGTGTTAAAGAAGCTTATAAGCAAGAGCTCGAAGTGAATGGTGTAGGCTACAGAGCGGCTGTAAAAGAACCTTATTTAAACATGACATTAGGCAAAAGTCATAATACTAAATTTGAAATTCCAAAAGGAATCAGAGTTGATACTCCAAAACAAAATATAATAATAATGGAATGTATTGATAAAGAGTTACTAGGTCAATTTACTTCGGTAATTATAAAGCAAAGACCGCCTGAGCCTTACAAAGGTAAAGGAATTAAACGTAAAGGACAGTACGTCCAACGTAAAGAAGGCAAAAAGAGCTAAAAAATAAGAGATAATGATAGATGCGTAATACAGCAAGACGTTTTGAAGTTAGAAAACAGAGAGTTAGAACAGCAATTCGTAAGAAGTCTGATCGGGCAAGGCTCTCTGTGTTTAAATCAGGAAGACATATATATGTTCAATTGATTGATGATACAAAGGGTTTAACTATAGCCACAGCTTCGACATTGGAAAAAACTGTGAAGCAAGAGAAAAAATCTCTAGTGAATAAGGTATATGCTGAAAAAATTGGGAAAATGATAGGTGAGCGTGCGCAAAAAGCTGGTATAAGTAAGGTTGTTTTTGATAAAGGTGGATATAAGTATCATGGTGTGGTTAAGGTGCTTGCTGATTCTGCTAGAGAATTTTTAGAATTTTAAGAGAGATATATGAGCAAACAAGATAAACATGAAGATGGTATTGTAGAAGTACTTGTTGACGTTAGCAGAGTTACTAAAGTTGTTAAAGGTGGTAGAAAATTTTCTTTCTCAGCTTGTGTAGTATCCGGAAATAAAGCAGGTCATGTTGGTTATGGGCACGGAAAGGCTAAGGAAGTTACTGAAGCAAGAGCAAAAGCAACTCAAGCTTCAAAAAAACAAATGGTAAAAGTTCCTTTGTACCAAGGTAGGACAATTCATCATGATGTGGCTGGAAAATTTGGCGCTAGTAAGGTTGTTATAAGAAAGGCAAAGGCTGGTACAGGCATAATCGCTGGAAGTGCAATGAGGGCAATTTTTGAAACTTTAGGAGTTCATGATATAGTTGCAAAGTCACTTGGTTCATCAAATGTATATACTTTGATAGGTGCAACATTTGACGCCTTAAGCAGGTTAAATTCCCCGAAAGTCGTAGCCATGAGAAGAGGGCTCAAGATATCAGAACTTGGTACGAAACCTAAAAAGACAGGAATGATAGAAGAGTAGAGTATTTTATGACAAAAAAACATATCAAAATTATCCAAAAAAATAGTCCAATAGGTAGGAATAGCAATCAAGAAAGAAATTTGATTGGATTGGGTCTTAATAAAAGGCATAGAGAACGTGTATTGGAAGACACTCCTTCTATAAGAGGCATGATAAATAAGGTTAAGCATCTAGTTGAATTTAAAGAGGTTTAAGATGGAATTCGAGCCGATAAAACTCAATAATTTATATAATATTCCAGGGTCTAAAAGAGTCACAAAAAGACTTGGAAGAGGCATAGGAAGCGGAAAAGGCAAACAAGCGGGTAGAGGGACAAAAGGACAAAAAGCAAGATCTGGTGTCGCTATAAAAGGATTTGAAGGTGGGCAAATGCCTATAATTGCGAGACTTCCAAAAAGAGGTTTTAATCCCTTAAGAAGATTCAGATATGATATACTTAAGCTTGAGGTGGTTAATTATTTGCTCAAATCAGAAGTAATTCAATCTGGTCAGCTAATTGATAATTTGTTTTTAGCAGAAATTGGAATTATCAAATCACCTAATAAATCAGTAAAATTGCTTGGGAATGAGAAGCTTATTTCAAAAGTTTCTTTTGATTTGGACGCTTATTCTGAGGCTGCAAAAACAAGCGTTTTAGAAGCAGGCGGTGAAATCAAGTAAGAAAATATAATGAGCAAAGCTAATAATTCTTCAGAAAACGATCTAAAAAGTAAGGTGATTTTCACATTATTAGTTTTAGTGGTGTGTAGAATAGGCTCATTTATTCCTGTATCAGGGATTGACACTAATGCGTTATCTGATATAGCGGCTCAAAATCAAGCAGGGATTCTAGGGATGTTTAACGTCCTTTCCGGTGGTTCTTTGTCAAGGATGTCGATTTTTGCTCTGGCAATAATGCCATATATCACTGCTTCTATCATAATTCAACTTTTAACAATTGCTTACAAACCACTTGAAGAGTTAAAGAAAGAAGGGGAAAGTGGCAGAAAGAAAATAAATCAAATTTCAAGATTGCTAACAGTATTTTTGGCTACATTCCAGGCTTATGGAATTTCAAGGTGGCTTCTTAACATCACGACTGTAGATGGGCCTCTTGTTATTATCAGTCCATCATTTTTTATTGTATCTTCAGTAGTTACTCTGGTAGTAGGAACTTTACTTTTGATGTGGTTAGGTGAACAGATTTCTACCAGAGGAATTGGGAATGGAGCATCATTAATAATTTTTATTGGTATAGTTTCTGGATTGCCCAGTGCTTTTATTTCAACATTTGAGCTCGCTCGTAAGGGGTCTATTTCACCAGTGATAGTGTTTGGAATCATAGTTCTTGTTATATTAATGATATTTTTGATAATATTTTTTGAGAGGGCTCAAAGAAAGGTTCTTGTACAATATCCAAAGCGTCAAGTAGGAAATAAAATTTATGGTGGTGATTCAACATATTTACCGTTGAAGCTAAATACTTCAGGTGTAATACCACCGATTTTTGCCAATTCTATTTTGCTTTTTCCTCTTACGATAGTTGATGCAGCAAAGTCGACAGATGGAATTTTAAACGATATTTTACTTTATTTGAATAGAGGAAAACCATTATTTATGGTTTTGACTGCTATCTTAATAATTTTCTTTAGTTTTTTTTATACAGCCGTAGTTTTTAATTCAGAAGAAACTGCTAATAATTTGAGAAAATATGGGGCCTATATCCCAGGTAGAAGGCCAGGAGCTCACACATCAGAATATTTTGATTATTTATTAACAAGATTAACTGTTTTAGGAGCGGCATATTTGTGTGTAATTTGTTTGATTCCTGAGATTATTGCTTCAAAAGTTTCTTTGACTTTTGCTCTTGGAGGAACAAGTATGTTGATTGTAGTTAATGTTATTATTGATACATTTTCTCAGATACAAACTTATTTGTTTAGTAGTAAGTACGAAAATGCTATTAAGAAAATAAAAATAAAATAGTAAAAATTATGCTTGTAGTATTTCTAGGACCACCAGGATCAGGAAAGGGGACTCAGGCAAGGATTCTATCAGAAAAAATGCACCTCAAGCACTTTTCTACAGGTGATATGCTGAGAGAAGTATCTGAGAGTGGCTCTACTCTAGGCAATAGGCTTGCTGGGTATTTAGAAAAAGGTGATCTTGTTAGTGATGATTTAGTAAATCAAATTGTTTCTGAACTTTTACTAACACCGAAGTACAAAGAAGGTATTATTTTAGATGGATACCCAAGAACCTTATCTCAAGCTAAGTTTTTAGAAGAGATAAACCATGGAAATTATAAAGTTATATATTTTAAGATTCATGCGGAAAAATTGAAAGAAAGAATTGTAGGAAGGTTTAATTGCTTGGATTGTGGTGAGATATATAACAAGCATAGTAGACTTACAAAAGCAGGTGAATGTAATAAATGCCATGGTTCTAATTTTCAATACAGAACAGACGATAATTTTGAGTCGCTTGTTACAAGAATAGCGAAATTTGAAGAACAAATTTCTCAGATTCTTGAATTTTACGATAAAAAAAATAGACTATCAGTAATAAACGCTGATGAAGTTGTTGAAAACGTCGCTAAACAAATAGTTTCAGCTATAAAAAACGGTTGACTTTATATAATATTTAAATATTATCACCTTTCATAATATTGCGTACTGGAGTTGGGATTGTGGCTAGGATAGCTAATGTAAATATACCTACTAATAAGCGTTTATTAATATCGCTCACATATATACATGGGATCGGAAGAACGCTCTCACATAAAATATGTCATGCAGCTAAAGTTTCTGAAGACAAGCGTGTAAAAGACTTGACAGATGATGAGCTTGTTTCGTTGCGTTCTATAATAGAGAAAGAGCATATTGTAGAAGGTGATTTACGAAGAGAAGTCACTTTAAATATTAAGAAGAAAAAAGACATACGTTGTTACCAAGGGCTAAGACATATACGCAAGCTTCCGGTAAGGGGGCAGAATACCCATTCAAATGCAAGAACAAGAAAGGGTAAAGCAGTTGCTATAGCTGGTAAGAAAAAAGTTACTAAGTAGGGAAGATATGAGTTCTGCAGCTTCAAAACAAAAGAAAAAAAGAAAAAATATATCACTTGGAGTGGTACATATAAAGGCGACCTTTAACAATACAATTGTTACTTTTACTGATGTTCAGGGGAATACTATTGCGTGTTCTTCATCAGGAGCAAATGGTTTTAAAGGCGCAAAGAAGGCAACGCC
>Ga0206863_1134_pt2 | contig 24807 bp, 25 predicted proteins | sample Alteio_BWOrgCont_41_FD_152634 | JGI IMG/M metagenome (GOLD analysis project Ga0206863, IMG submission 152634) | Enriched cells from forest soil in Barre Woods Harvard Forest LTER site, Petersham, Massachusetts, United States -... | ecosystem: Environmental > Terrestrial > Soil > Temperate forest >...
TCGTTGATGGATTTCTCGTAGGGCGATTTAAGCATGGCGGAGGGACGGAGGCTGTCCGAGGGGGCGTGAGTGTCACCGGTCAGTTCAAAACCGGTCACTCCGAGGTGATTGATTCGTATCTGATTTCTTGATGCCGGCAGGGGGCTTCGCAATTTGTTCATATCTGCTGAAGCTTCGCTCATGCTCGATGACGCCCAACGGTCCGGCTCCCGGACCTCGCGTCGGCGGCATTCGATTTTTACCCCGGACGCCGTCGCGGGGCTCGGTGCAGTTAGGTCGTTTAGGCATCTGGGTAAAGTGGGTGTTCAATCCAATACTCCTCCAAAACCTGGCAGGCATCAGCCGTAAAATCTGACTCGTTGTCAAAAGCCAGAAACTCTAACACGCTAACCACAGTCCGCCGCTGGCGGTCACTGAGCGTGCTAAAACGCGGCGGAACTCTTTCCGGTGGCCGAAGATTGCTGAGACAGGCAGCAATCACGAGCGACTCGCCGCGAGACAGATGCCGAACTGAATATTCAAGGAAAGCTGGCAAATAGAAGCGCCAAGATTCTGCGTCGAAGTGCGTGAATCCCCAATGATGCGCCTCCAAATCATGCGCTGGAATATCGCGCCAGTCCACGGGCGCAACATCTGGAGTCGGTGCGCTGTGTGAGTCAATCTCGTCAGCCTGTCTGAGTGAACGCCCTGCATGTGCCCCACCAGCGGGAAACGCTGCTGAAATCGAATCGAGAAGCCGTGTCTGTTCCGCGCGCATGAAGATGCCTAACTTTTATTATGCAACGGGCCGGTTCGCGCATTTCGAAACCAATCTCCGACCCAGATTGAAAATCGCGCGTTTTCCATAATCGTCAGCAGCAAAGTAAAGTGAGCAGACCCGGAAAGCGAGCCATTCAACTGGCCGTGTAACAGTTTAGCGCCTATTCGGAGCGGCGGGTGGCGCGGTGCGCCGTCAACAGCGCAAGGGCGTGGGAGTTTTGGCCGCGATGGGCTTGCGATAGAGCGCCGCCTGGACTTGCGCGGCGGTTTTGGTGAAGAGATCGAGAAAGAATTGATGCGGTCGCCGGCCCTGTCGTTTGGCCGTTTCAAAGAGGCTTCGTAAGACGCTGTGGTTTTCCAAACCCTTGCTGGAGCGAGTGCCGTGGATCACTTTGCGCATGATGACCACCGGTCGCAGGCTGCGCTCGGCTTGGTTGTTGGTGGGAGGCACCTTGGGACGGCGGAAGCAGGTGAAAAGGTGTTTCTGCTCCGGGCCAAGCAGGCGCTGGCGAAAGCTTTCGGCCTTGGGATGACGCAAGGCGGTGGAGCAGAAGGCGCGCAGTTGGCGGCGCAAGGCGCTCTCCTTCTTTTTGGCGCGACCGGCCCGCCAGGGGCCTTGGGAGATTTGGCGGTGAGCCTGGCAGGCGTTGTGAACCAGGGCCTGGATGTTTTGACAGAACTCAAGGGCTGGCGGGTCGGCGGCCCCGCCTTTGAGCAGGGATAGTTCCTGGGCCAATTCCTTGGCCTTGGTTTTGATGTGGGCCAGGCAGGATTGCCAGTCTTTGGGATGAACCCCTTTGTAGGAGGCGAAGGCGTCGGCGACGATGGTGCCGCCGAACTTTTCGCCGAGCACGCTCCGGGCGGCCTCGGTCGTGCGGTGCGGATCCAGGTGGAAAAAAGCCAGATCGTCGTCGCCCGCATACCAAACCCAGTAATTCTGGCCGTCATGACGCCAGGAGGTCTCGTCGGCGTGGGCCACGGGCAGGGCTTGGATTTTTTGGCGCAGGTCTTCATAGAGCGGCGCACCCCGGCGCACCGCCTGTCGCTCGAACCCGTAGGCGCTGGCGGGGACAAATTTTAAGCCGAAGAAATCATGGAAGAAGCGGCTGATTTTGCGGTCCGAAACATTCAACTCGAAGCGCAAATAGATGGCGGTCGCTTTGGCGGCCGGGCCGATGTAAGAACCGGGGAGTTCTCCGGGGCCCGGCAGCAGAACATTGCGATCGCAGCGCGGGCAGTAGGCCTGTTGATGGACAAAACAGGTCGCCACCGTCCGGGGTTCCAAGACAATGTCCTCCTGAACGTGCTCGTGAAGCTCGCCCACTGGATGCAAGCCGTCGCCCCGGCAGTGAGGACAACTTTGGGGGGCCGGCACGGCCACGATCCGGTCAATGTGCTTGGGCTTGGGACGTTGCCAGGGTGGATGACCCACCGGAGCGCCGCGTTTCTTGGGCCGGGTCTCCGCGCCGTCGGAGGTGGAAGGGTCCGTTTTCTTGCGGCCTTTGAACTGGCGGAGGTGCCAGGCCTGGAGTTGGGCCTTGATCCGCTGGTTCTCGCGTTTGAGTTCCCGGTTGTCCCGGAGGGACTGATCCAGTTGCTGCTGGAGTTGCTCGAGTTGATATTCGTAATCGGAGTGCAGAGTCTGCGTCTGCTGGAAGCGTTCCCAAACCCAGGCGGTCGGCAAGCCCTCCAGATAAGGACAACTGTGGCGATGAGGACAGACGAACTCTTCATCCAGATCGCTGAATCGCGGCATGGTCAGTCTGGGGGCAGTTGGAGCAGGCGCCAGTTGACCTCGGAGAGGCGGGCCAGAAGCTGGCGCACCTTGAGGTGGTTGCGGGTCATGGCGCGGACGCGGGGAACCAGCTCCTGGCGGACGTATTTGGTGACGGTTTTCTGGTGGACCTTGGTGGTGAGGTGGTAGCCGCGCTGGGAGGGGTTCTTGTGGAGGGAACCCTGGAGGAGGTCCAGAGCGGAGTTAATCTGGCGCAACAGTTGTTCCCGGCGGAACTGGAGGTTTTGGGTTTGATTATTCATAGGTATGCGTATCTATACGCACACTTTAAGGCGCGGCAACCGGCCAGTCAAGAGGAAAAATCAAATTTCGAAGAAAAAAGTGCGGGTAGGCGCTAAACTGTTACCTGGCCGTTTCAGCGAACAAGGGGTCAAACCATTGAAAGCATCATAATAGGCTTTACTTTTGAGGATGGATTGCCCAAAAGGTGACCATGCCTCGCCAGATTCGCGTTGAATATCCGAATGCGGTTTATCATGTCATGAGCCGGGGGAATCGGCGCGCATCCATTTTTCTCGACGATGTGGACCGGCAGGATTTTCTCAAGACCCTGGCTGAAGCCTGCCAGAAAACGGGCTGGCAGGTGCATGCCTACTGTCTGATGGACAATCATTTTCATCTGGTCGTTGAAACACCCAATGCCAATCTGGTGGCGGGGATGCGCTGGCTGCTGAGCACCTATAGCATCCGCCTGAACAATCGGCACAAGCTTTTCGGTCATGTTTTTAGCGGCAGGTACAAGGCGCTGGTGGTGGATGGCAGTGGGAACGGATATTTGAAGACGGTGTGCGATTATGTGCATTTGAATCCAGTGCGCGCTCGGATGCTCAAGCCGGAGGAGAGGTTGTTGGGTTATCCCTGGAGCAGCCTGGGATGGTACGCGGCGGCACGCGGGCACCGGCCCTTCTGGATGCGGGTGGATCGGTTGTTGGGCGAGCACGGTGTGGGCCGGGACACGGCGGCCAGCCGCCAGGAGTTTGAGCGACGGATGGAAGCGCGACGCACACAGGTGGACGATGAGGATTCCATTCGAAGAATTCGGCGGGGGTGGTGTTTTGGGGGGCCGGAGTTCAAGCGTGAGGTGCTGGGGCGGATGGAGGGACGGTTGGGGGAAAACCATTCCGGGGAAATCCGGCGGGAGAGCGCGGAAGTTCGGGCAGGGCGAATCATCGAGGAGGAGATGCGGCGGCTCAGGTGGACCCGCGACGATTTGGAACACCGGCGCAAGGGCGATCCCGACAGACTGATGATCGCCGCCCGGTTGAGGAGGGAGACGACGCTGACGATCAGAGAAATCGCGCAACGAATGAAGATGGGGACTTCCCAAGCCGCCAACTCGAACCTGCACCGATGGATGCGGAACAGCGACAAGTCACCGCAGAAACAAGTCCGCGAGGGGAAAGCCAAACCGAGGCAGAAGAAGCAGGAAATGAAGATTTCAAGGGTTTGACTCCTTCTTAGAGGTTGTCGCTCATGGAGTCGCGGGATTGAGCCAGGCCACTCGCAGATTTTTGGTGCGGGGCTGCATCAGGACGAAGGAACATCGCAAGGGTGGTGCAGTTACGATTCCCCCCTCTGGGTCGTGGTAAAAGGAGATTTAACGCCCCCCGTTTTCGGGGCTGGGAACAATGGTTGGGATGAACCGGTACAGCCTGCCATCGAGCGAGAAGCCAAATGGCATGCCCGGGCGATTGAAGGAAAAGGTTCTCCGGGACCGATCCTTTTCTGCCCTGTTCGTCATGTCCTTGAAAACGTCAATGGTGTGGAGTTCTGGAGCCGTGGGCGATGGCGTCGGCCTTGGCTCGATGAGGCACGCGGAACCGTCGGCCAGGACGACGCGGGTCGTGGAATACGCGGAAACCTGAAGCACGCCCAAATCGACGATTGGAAGATGCTGGTCGAGCCACTTGTTCAGGGCGTCGAACTTGGCCTTCTCCCATTCCAACCGTTTTGAAAAATCATCAATAGATTTCAGTGGGACGAATCGGTCATCGACCCGGAAATAGATGACGGCGTTGTTCATGGTCTCCCCGTCGACCTGGTAGTAGAGCCTGACATACCCAAGGTCCCCGATGGCGTGAAGGTCCCTGTGGTAGTGGTTGAATTCTGGTTTGACGATTTGGATGCTGAGTACCCCCATGTTCTTGGGACCAACCATGGGAAGCACGAGTTTGACCGGGTGGTGGTCGATTTCCGGCCAGTATTGTTGATCGGCAGGCCCCCCCCAGTCTTGAGCGGAGCTGAGACTTGGTCCGAAAACCCTCGAAGCGTCGCCAGGATGGAGAGGGTGAAAGCGCGTCCGCATCAGTTCGGCATAGGCGGAACGGAGGGCCTTGAGTTCAGAGCGGGTGTAGATGTCCTCCCATGCAGTGAAGTCCTCATTTGGGCCGGGAGGAGTAAAATCTAATTGGGCGAAGCCGGGTCCACACAGCGCCCCCAGCAGGCCGGCAATCGCGACGAATTTTTTCATGTTGGCCGTCCTGCCTCCTCTTGTTGTGCCTCCGCGCGCATCACCTTCCCTCCCGGCTTTGGCGGCTTTGGCGGCTTTGGTGTAGTTTGACACGAATCGACCCGTGGCGCGGACATGAGGCCGGGGCCAGCGTCTAGGCGCCGCGCGGTTTTGATCTCAGCCCACCATCGTCCAGGCCCTCGCGAAAGTCCAGGAGAAAGCCCAGACTTACCCCAGATAAACTCGCCGCGATGAAGGCATTGCTGCGGGCGCCGCTTCCCAAATACGTGGAGATTGCCCGGAAGCTCGAAGCGAGCGTCGGCTCGGTGAGTCAAGATAATCAATACCTCAGCATAATGGCCGACCGTTTTCCTATGTGTTCTATGGTTGGTCATTACGGTTCGGATGGCCGACATCTTGTGGCGGAGGCTTGGGAATGACCGGAGGGCGGCGCCCCCAATTAAGCAAATAAGCCGTCGCGACACCACCTAGTAGTGAAGGAAATCCTGCAAAAATACACAGACCGGGCGATAAAAGCAGCAAAACCCCCAATGCCTGCAGGATCTGTTGCGAAGATTTCAAGTCCGGAAGCTGAAGATAGCTTGGAGTAAAAAATGCCAGGACCCGGCAAATAATCGCAATCGAAAGTACCGTTATCATTGGCGAAATCACAAAACCGCACAAAAACCGCTGATCCCAAGATCTGCGCCAAACCAAAATCGAAACAACGCTACCAACAAAACCGCCATAAACTCCAAGGACCACGAGCGGGATGTACGGTCGGTAACGCTGTTCATTGCTGTAGCGAACCTCTACATGCTGCTTCCCCTCCACTTCGGTAATCAAAATCGTACGACCTGAATCACGCGATGCGATGAAGAGCCAGAAGAACAGCCAGAGCGTGAGAAACAAAATGCAACAGACGGCGATCGCCACGCTTCGTTTTCGATCGACAGTGATGTCGTGCAGATTAGGCCACGTGCCAGTCTCTGATTATTTGCCACTTCCTAAAATATTCCGGAAACCTGTAGTGCAAAACTACTCGTGAGAGAAAAAGTCTTTGGAATCGGTTGACACTTTCGGCCGGTACTTTTCTCGGACGCCGATCCATCCCTGGCGGCGGAGCCAGGATTCCACGACGAGACGCCAGGCGGCGTCCAATTTGTGGCGGGTTCCTTCGGGAATGTTCGTGATGGTTTGCCGGTGGCATGAGAACAACTCTGCGCGATTCGGACGGGTTTGGCGAGCGGGAAGGAGAGGGTTGAAGCCTCCATCCTGGTTTCTGAGAAGCCGGCACGCTGCGAAGCAGCCGATCAGTTCGGCGGCGCGCGCGGGGCCGGGACTCGTTGATGGATTTCTCGTAGGGCGATTTAAGCATGGCGGAGGGACGGAGGCTGTCCGAGGGGGCGTGAGTGTCACCGGTCAGTTCAAAACCGGTCACTCCGAGGTGATTGATTCGTATCTGATTTCTTGATGCCGGCAGGGGGCTTCGCAATTTGTTCATATCTGCTGAAGCTTCGCTCATGCTCGATGACGCCCAACGGTCCGGCTCCCGGACCTCGCGTCGGCGGCATTCGATTTTTACCCCGGACGCCGTCGCGGGGCTCGGTGCAGTTAGGTCGTTTAGGCATCTGGGTAAAGTGGGTGTTCAATCCAATACTCCTCCAAAACCTGGCAGGCATCAGCCGTAAAATCTGACTCGTTGTCAAAAGCCAGAAACTCTAACACGCTAACCACAGTCCGCCGCTGGCGGTCACTGAGCGTGCTAAAACGCGGCGGAACTCTTTCCGGTGGCCGAAGATTGCTGAGACAGGCAGCAATCACGAGCGACTCGCCGCGAGACAGATGCCGAACTGAATATTCAAGGAAAGCTGGCAAATAGAAGCGCCAAGATTCTGCGTCGAAGTGCGTGAATCCCCAATGATGCGCCTCCAAATCATGCGCTGGAATATCGCGCCAGTCCACGGGCGCAACATCTGGAGTCGGTGCGCTGTGTGAGTCAATCTCGTCAGCCTGTCTGAGTGAACGCCCTGCATGTGCCCCACCAGCGGGAAACGCTGCTGAAATCGAATCGAGAAGCCGTGTCTGTTCCGCGCGCATGAAGATGCCTAACTTTTATTATGCAACGGGCCGGTTCGCGCATATCGAAACCAATCTCCGACCCAGATTGAGAATCGCGCGTTTTCCATAATCGTCAGCAGCAAAGTAAAGTGAGCAGACCCGGAAAGCGAGCCATTCAATTCGCCGTTTCAACGGTCAAAGGTCCGCCGGGCTTGGATTTGATCTTTTTGTTTTTATTTTCTTTTCCGGCAATGGCGGCGTGGTTTCTGAGTCGGGGAGTGCTGCGACATTGACCCACCCTCCCACTTTCCTCTACTCTCCCCCCATGACAAATGGTCCTTCCTTGGTCCAGTTGAAACAAGCCATTGCACTGAAAGAGCAAATCGCCGCGCTTGAAAACGAACTTGCGGCGATACTCGGCGGGGCAGCCACACCTTCTATTGCCCCGCCTCGAAAAATAATCCCGATCGGAAACCTCCGATCAAGTTCAAAGCTTCATTATGGCCGCATGGATTGTCGTAGCGCTACGAGGCTTGATTTCAGAATGTGAAAACTTCCCATGTCATTCGTCCGGCGATGCCAGGTGAAGCAGAGGTGCTAACGGATATTGCAATCAAAGCAAAGGGACACTGGGGCTACTCGGACGTGCAAATGGCTCACTGGGCGAAGCAGTTTTTAACCGTGTCACCTGAATACGTTGCGGCAAATCACGCTTGGGTGGCGTCGGTGGATTCGCGTCCAGTCGCCTTCGCCGCGATTAAACTGGAAGCGGCGGAGACCATCTTGGATCACCTCTGGGTCTTGCCGGCGTATATCGGCCAAGGAATTGGGAAGAGCCTGTTTCTCCACGCCGCGCTATGCATGGACGCCATGCATTGCCACGAGTTCGTGTTCGCGTCTGATCCCCACGCCGATGGATTTTATTACAAAATGGGCGCGGCGAAAATCGGCGACAATCATTCTGGTCTTCAGGCAAGGGCGCTCACGAAATTTCGATATTGCATCCGACATTCGGGTTGAGATTCACTGATCCGCCAACGAGATCGCCAGCGGGTCAGCCGGGTTAATTGTTGAGGCGTGAGAATTCGGCCTCGGCGATGCGCAAACCCAGTTCGATGTCGGCAATCTCTCCACGGTTGCGCACTCCTTGCTTCCGGATGGGCGAACCACGCCAGTAGTGTTGAAAGCGTCGATATCAGTTAGCTCCAGCGACTGATAGCATTGACGCTCCGCCCCACTTTGCCCGCCCTCACCTCGTTTTGGTCAACGCTTTTTTTTCGTTGGGCGGCGAAGCCCAGAATAGGTAAACGAGCACCATGACGGCTATAAGGTTGATTCCAAACAGCCATCCCAGGGGGTCGGGTGAGATCAAGAAATTCAACGATGATCCGATATCTCCGCCAAACTGCCGGTTGGTGTGTCCAAACATGATGCGCGCACTCATTGCCGTGGAAAACTCATACGACCATCGCCCAAGGGTGAGAACCGGAATCTGCAACGCAAAAAGTATTTTAGCCCATTTATAACCGGAGGGCTTTCCTCGCCAAAGGCTGATCCCCTTGAACGCACCCCAACCGAAAACGGCTATCGAAGCCACTGGAACAATTAGGCGATAGGGTTGGTGCTGGTGAGAAAAATTCTTGATTAGCGAAAACGCCAACATGATACCAAGGATTCCTCCAGCGATTAAAAGAATGGATACGAACCTGGATCCCCATCTTACGCCATTCTTGGATTTGTTGTTCATAATCGATAACGCCGGTTGCACCACCGCCGCCAGAATGCCGATGATCGCGACGACGACGAGAAGCTCGATCAGGGTGAACCCGGCGGAAACGCCACCTTTTTGATGCCAGCGGGGATCAAAAACACCCGGCAAAGCGGAGCCGACCGCTCGCAGCATCGCGCCGCACGGAACAGGAAAATCTCGGTGTTCCCATAAGACGTTCTCCCGAAAGGAGTTCCAAAACCGGGCTCGACGTGTTCATGCTGGGTTGGTCTTGGCGCTCGGGAGTCATGATAGCAGAGGGAGGCTGGGAGTCAAGAAGGTAGAGGGGTGGTCGGATTCGACGATGGGAGTGGCGCGGGGGGCCATTCCCGCCTTCCCGTTTGCCAAACCCACCGTGGGCGCTCATATTCCTTTCAATGCAGCCCCGCTTTAAATGTTTCCGGATTATTGGGCTGTTGGGCATCATGGAAGTCTTCGTCGCCTGCGTCATCGGCGGCTGCGAGACACCAACCGAGAGATCTCTTTCAATCCATCGGGTCTCTCCAATTGTCCTATGGAACCGAGCCCGGAATGGTTTTTCACTGGGGATCGAACAGCCGCAAGCGCCGGTTGTCTTCGAGCCGACGAAGAACTGGACCGGCCCCCTGGTAATTGTGAAAGCACTGCCATCAGGAGTTGAAATGACGTCCAATCCCGCGGGACGATGGACCGAAAATGCGGTGTTTACCGTTTATCTCAGGAACGATTCAAAAAGGCCGATCCTTTGGTCGCCGGATTATAGCGATTGGCATGTTGTCTTTACCGGATCGAACGCCCCTAAAACAGAAAGCTGGCCTGGTGGACTATTATCGCCGCCATCATGGGGCACGAACACCCCGCCCCGTTTGGAGCCGGGCGGCCAAAGCCGGATGCTCGTGAGAATACACGACACGGATGAAACTTGGCCAAACGTGCCGCCGGGGAAGTACACCATCGTGGTTTCATACTCGCCGACCAGATACTGGTTTCCAGCGGAGGGAAAACGGGAGGCGCCGTCTCGGCGGCGAGATTTTTGGACGGGAACCATCGAGACACCCGCGGTGATCGTGGAGGTGGAACATCCAAGAAAGCGTCGATGATCCCCTATCGAGAAGACGGAGGTACGCGCTTGAGAAGTAGCGGCATTGCGGCGACCAAAGCGGACAGCAGCAGGGCGGCGAGAATGGCGAAGGCGGCGCTGCATTTGGCGGCGGTGTTGAATGCGGCGAGGCGGGGGTGAAGAGCGGCGTCTCGGACGAGTTGCAGTTTTCCGAGTTTAACGAAGAAGGAATACCGAAAGCGTGCGTTTCGCGTTGAATCTTCGCTCCATTTGCCATCGCATCCGGCTGGCATTTACCATACTGGAAGCAGTCGTCCCGTCCGTTTGACATACTCCCGATATTCGTCACCGAATTGTTCCAACATCATTTTTTCCTCCCCTTGGATCTTCAAATGGAAATGCAGCGCGGCGAGCGCCGCGAACGCAAAAGGAGTCCCGTTGGCGGCCACCAGAGCAAGACTCATCAGCCATCCCACAATGGCAGTGTAAATCGGGTGCCGGATTTGTGCGTAGGGACCGCCTGTGATTAATTGATGGCTGGGGCGAAGTTGCAAGTGGGGAGACCAGAACCGTCCCAGGATCGCATGAGCCCACGCAAACAGTCCCACGCTCGTTATGCCCAAAGCACAGCCCGCCCAGCGCAACCAATCCGGCGGGGGAAACACAAATCTGTCAAGATTGCCGCCGCGAAAGTAGAGATGGACAACGATTGCGGCGAGCAGAAGAAAGAATAATTGGTCGGTGAAACTCGCCCAAAATCCCATGCGCTGACGAGCGGCGCGATCACCGCCAAGTCGCTCCCCCGTTCGCCAGACACGATATGCAAACCAGAACCGCATCAGAAACATCGAAGCAAACAAAGCCCAGAAAATTGCGCCAAAAGTTTTTCCGGTGTTCATGAGCTAATAAATGCTACCGGCGGATGCGATGGGCCAGTAGCGATAATTGAATTTGCCGAGGATCCCGGTTATCGGAACGGGGCCGAAATACCGGCTGTCCCGGGACTCGATCCGGTTATCGCCCATCACGAAACATTCATTTTTGGGCACGGTGATTTCAGGAAAATCGGGCGCAGGATGACCTTGAGAGATAAAAATGCGATACTTTGCGCCGTGGTTGTCTTCAGAGAAAATCTGACCAGTGGTTCCAGAAACGGCGCCCGGCCCGATGGATTCCAGCGAAAGGGTTGCGCCATTCACATATAGATTGCCATCTTTGACCGCCACCGTATCACCGGCGAGCGCGATGACACGTTTAATCCAAAATTCACGGCGATTATTTGGATTTGTAAACAAAACGAGGTCGCCGCGTCGCGGGTCGGAATCACGGTAGAAATTTTTAACAGCAATGAGATGGTCGCGCGGAGAAATGGTGGGATACATGGATGCGCCGGGGATGCGGAAAGGTTGAATGAGTTGGTTGCGGACATTGAGCGCATAGCTCAAGAGACTTCCGGTGCCCATCAGCAGGAGCAGCACATAGACATACCAGCGATTGTAATCCTTCAATTCATAGTCCGATTTACATCGTAAAGCGCACCGGTAGGAATCAATCGCGCCGCCCATCCAAATGGCGACCTGGGCCAGTCCCGCCGCGCAACCCAAAGTCCACGCATAGGCCGTGGGATGCGAGAGAATCAACAACCCGGCTACTGAAGCGATGCCGCAAAGTAGCATCCATATCAGTCCGCGCGGCAGCATGCCGCTATAAACCTGCCCAAGACCGGGCATAATAAATGAAAGAATGGCGGCGATCCAAGGCCGCCGGAGATCGATTGAATGGGTCTTGTTCATGCATTATTCAATGGTTCAGGGTTGTAAAATGGCGAAAAAGATGAGCCAAAGCCTGCTCAAACCGGCGGCGGCCGCAACGGCAAGGGCGGCATATTGAAGTACAACGTTTTGCTGGAAACATTTAAGGACGCCTGGCCAGTTCCATTGAGCCTGCCGCTGCCCGGCCTCTCGGTGAACCCGGCGCATAACCTCTCCGGCAAAATCAGGCGGGGCATTCAACGGAAGGGGACGTTCTTTCCAGGCGCGATATTTTTCGTCGAGGTTCATGTGATCTCTCCTTTCATATCCTTCATAGCGGCATAAATTCGCGCGCGAGCCCGATTAATTCTGGATTTGATGGTTCCCAGACGGGCTCCCTCAATCCGGGCGATTTCTTCGTATGGCATTTGTTCCATTTCAGCCAGGACGAATGCGCGCTGCAACTTTCCCGGCAGCGCCTTTAGTGTTTCGTCCAGTTGCATGAATATTTCTTTGTCCGAAAGGTCGTGCGACGGATTTCTGGAAACGGCCGTTTCCGGCAGCTCCTCCATCGGCAGGGAAAGCTTTTTCTTCAGGGCGTTGATGCTCATGTTCCGCGCGATGGTAAGGAGCCAGGTCGAAAACTTGCTGCGCGCCGGATCGAACGTGGACAATTTCTGAAAGGCCGTGACAAAAACGTCCTGGCTGATTTCTTCACAGCGGTGGCTGTCCCATATGAGTCGTCGTATCATGCTGAGAACGGGTCGCTGATACCGCTCCACGAGGATTCGGAAGGAATCTACGTCTTCATTGAGGACGCGTTTAATTATGTCAGAATCTTCCGGCATTCAGGATGCGATCTGCGCGACCATTTCAATGGGGTTATACATTCGCCGAAAGAAAAAGTTCCATTTTATTGATCGGCGCTTACCTGGCGGGATTGAAGGGGGTGCGACGATGCAGCGCCAAGGCCGTCTCCGTCGCAAACACGCCGCCATCACCGGCTTTGCCGGGTCGCTCTTGGGTCCCTCCACCAAATCGCTTTCCGTCCAGCGAAGGCGCGTCAGTTCCTCCCGGATGATCCCCTCGCCTTTAGCCTCCTCGCCCTCGCGTTTCAATTCTCCGGCGTGGTGTTCGCACAGCTTCCCGTGTATCCGGTCTAGCAAACCCGTCTCGAAGCGCGCCGACCCGAGGCACCATTGTCCGGCATCATTTCCGGCATAGCTCTTCGGAAGCGCGACGACGGAAGCTCCTCAGCGCAGCGACGGCGGAAGCCTTGGCGACGTCCGATCCGTGCCGCGCTGCGAGTGCGGCAGGGAAAGGTAGCGCGAGTCACTCCGTGCGCGCCGTCCCCGCCCCCGAATTCGGCTCGACAATTCGCCCAGCGAACGTCCCAAGCTCAGGAATTGATTGTCGGACTTGGGAAGTCCATCGGAAATCTGCAATTCCCCGCTCCTCCGTTCTCTCCATGGCCTCCTGTTTAAAGAAGTGTATGTAGCTGATAAATACTGGTTGACACCCATTCATAAATGTGTTTTGCTGTAACCCATGTTCAACCTGAACACAAAAACAGATAGGGCAGCCCGCCTGCCTGCCTGCCCTCCAACGGAGGGTTCCCGGCGAAGGAGGATGCGCGCCGTCTCATTTCCGCCCTATTCCGGGCTATTCCGCCTTATTCCGCCTTATTCCGCGATCCTGTGGAAAATAAAATAACCATGCATCCTGCGTATGCGGGAACTGTTTGTCGGACTTGGGAAATCCATCGGCATTCGGCATTCGGCAATATCGAGCCCTCCGTTCACCCCGTTACCTCCTGTGCAAAATTTCCCAGTTCCCCTGTTGCCATTCGCGCGTGCCCTCCGGAGCCTCTGGCGAAGGAGGGTTCATTCGCGGTTGATCCCAGGTGATCATCGCTATTCACTGTATTCATCGATAATCGCACCTCCTAAAAAACAAGCCTATGCTCAACAAATTCTCTCCATCCGTCTTCCTCGGGGGCTCTTTCCGTGGTAAGGGCTCGTTCGGGTTCGTTCGGGCTAGTTCGGCCTCGTTCGGCCTCGTTCGGGCTAATTCGGGCTAGTTCGGGATAAAATGACGGGGGGGAGGGGAATGGACTTCCCAAGTACGACAAATAGTTCCTCGCTCCCCATAAAAGTATATGGCCGCAAAAACGCATAAAATAGCCTGCCTCGACGAATTCTATCATGCATGCGGGCTGAGTGGGTGCAGGACAGAATTCTTCTGCGCGCCTCAAATCCTCTCGGCGGCTTTGCTGGATAAGTCCCGAAGGGACGTTTGAAAATAGCCAGGCGTTTTAACGCCTGGTTGACTTCCATGAAACCCGAAGTCCCGCAGGGACGACTGAGGTTTTTTCTACTATGGCGCGTATTCAGCCGTCCCTATCGGGACTTCGACAACTCGGAAATTAACCCGGCATTAAAATGCCGGGCTATTTTCAGTAGCCCCTCCGGGGCGAGGCTTCAGGTCGGGGACGACGATGGAAAGTATATATACATTGCATATACAATAAACCTCCAAATCCGAGGGAATACGAAGCGCGGAAGAATTTTGTCCTGCACCCGGGCTGAGTGATGACTTCGCTTCGGGATTGCGGAATATCGCGGTGTCGTTCATTATCAAACCAACATGAACACCCGGAAAAGCTCCATCCTGCGTCGAATAACGAAACTCACAGGCGCGGGCTCGCTCGCTGTTTGCGCATCAATTTTTGTCGCATCCCTAAACGCGGCAGACCCGACCACCCAAACCGCGCCACCGGCCATGACGGGCTTCGATGGTGAAAAGACCGCGTGGCACGGGTTCGATCGCTACGATTTCCTCATGGACGAGAGCACGCTGGCTATCACGCCCACCAAAGCGCAGGATGACGAAAAAAACGGCATCAAACATCAGATCGAGGGCAAGCGACGCTGCATCGTGGTGGTTCCAAAGCAGGCGGCGCCCGGCACACCGTGGTCTTGGCAGGGTTGTTATTGGGACCACCAGCCCCAGACGGAGGTGGAACTCCTCAAACGCGGTTTCCACATTGCCTACGTCGAGTCCGACGCGAAGTTGAAGCCGGGCCGCACCTGGGAGGCTTGGTACGAGTTTCTCACGGAAAAGCATGGGTTCTCCCGGAGACCCGCCTTCGTTGGCATGAGCCGGGGCGGCGAGTACGAATATATTTGGGGCACCACCCATCCCGATAAAGTTTCCTGCATCTACGCGGACAATCCCGGCGGCAACATGGACGTCATGATGAAACTTGGCGCTTTGGCGACAAACGACGTGCCGCTGCTTCATGTCTGTGGAAGCATCGATCCCATCCTCGGAAAGTTTACGCTGCCTATCGAGAACATGTATCAGCAGTTCGGCGGACGGATTACGGTCATGATCAAGGAGGGACGCGGGCATCACCCCCACAGCCTGCGCGATCCCAAACCCATTGCGGACTGGATTGAAGAGAATATTAAACCGGTGAAAATGACCCCGCCCGCCTACGCGGGGGCCAGACTCGCCAGAACTTTTTTCTATAGCAATGCGAGTTCCTACCGCGAGTTTCCGAAAGAAGGGACCTATATTACCTGCCGCGGGCCGGGGTTTGTCGAATGCTACGAGCGATTCTCCTTTGATCTGAAGGGGGTCGAAGCGGCGGTCAATGTGATCGCGCCCAAGACGCCGGCACCCGGAATGCCCTGGGTTTTCCGGGCCGATTACGTGACTCGGGACGCGGCGGTCGATCTCGCGCTGCTGGCCAAAGGATTTCACATTGTCACCGGTCCGGTTCCATACAATGCCGACGGCCCGCTGATTTCGCACTGGAACATCGTTTATCAGCGGTTGACCGAATGCGGCTTTTCCCGGAAGCCGGTCATGGAAGGGGCCGGGGGAGCGGCTGGAGAGGCTTATGCGTGGGCGATAGAAAACCCGGACAAAGTTTCCTGTATTTATGTCGAAAACCCGGTCATGCACAGCAACACAGCGAAAACGCAGCCGCTCGACAATCTCGCACCTCTCGCCAAAGCCGGGGTGCCGCTCCTCCATGTCTGCGGCAATCTCGATCCTTGGCTGAAGGACAACACGCGAGCGACTGAAGATCGATACAAGAAGCTTGGCGGACAAATTACAGTGATCATTGATGAAGGCGAAGGACACTTCCTGACCGGATCAAAGGATCTGCAGGCAGCGGTTGATTTCATCACCCGGGCGGCGAAGTGACATCACGGTTTTTAAGACAGGTTCTGGCGGGCGGAGCGTTTGGCCTCCCTCAGTTCCTCCAATTTAGCGGTGGCCGCTCCGCTTCGGATAATTTCGAGACTCAAATCCCAGCCTTCCATCATCGTTCGCGTCTTGCCAGCAACCAAAAAAGCGGCGGCGGCGTTTAACACGACCGCGTCGCGGCGCATTCCCGTCTCGCTGCCATCCAAGATGCGGCGTATCCACTCGGCGTTCGCTTGGCGGTCCCCTCCCCGCAAATCTTGAAGCAAGCCGGGCGGTATCGGGAACATCTCGTGGGATAAGGTCGAGGTGGAGAAACCGTTATCCTGATAAAACTCCGCGATATGATTTTGTCCGAGCGGGGAGAACTCATCCAAGAAAAGCACTTCCTCGCCGCTTTGGACGCGCCCGGACACCACCATGCCACGGCGGACGCCCAACCGCTGCATGACCCGGGCGAGCGGTTCGCAGAGCGCGGGATTCGGCACTCCCATAAGTTGCGCGCTGGGGCGCGCCGGGTTCAGCAGCGGTCCGAGAAAATTGAAAATTGTCCGCTGCCCCCGCGAGGCGCAGAGACGGCGCGCCTCGGCCAGATGTCTGAATGAAGGATGGAATTTTGGCGCGAAAAAAAAGGCGAATCGATGCTCCCGGAGACTGGCGCCGGCCTCCTCGGGGGTCGCGTCCACCAGCACGCCAAGCTCATCGAGCACATCCGCGCTGCCGGACTGTGAGGTGACGGCGCGATTCCCGTGTTTGGCCACGGCTACCCCGGCGGCGGCGGCGACCAACGCGACCGTGGTGGAAATATTAATGGTATTCAACCGGTCTCCCCCCGTGCCGCAGACGTCCAGTATTTCGCCGCGACGGGTTTCCGGGTCCAAGGGCGGGACGCTCGATTTCGCCCGCAGACAGACGGCAAAGGCGGCGATCTCGTCGGGAGTCTCGCCTTTGCGCGCCAGGGCGGCGAGGAAGGCGGCTTTGGATGCCGCATCGGGAGACTCGCTCGTGAGCGCCTCGACGGCCCCGCTTATTTCAGGGTCGGAAAGGGCCTGACCCGCGAGCAGTTTAACCATGAGTTGATCGAGCACGTTAGATATATACAGCGAGGCGGGGACGAGGGAAATACTGATTCACTGGCGAATTTGCCCGCGCATGGTATAAAGAGAGAATAGAACATAAGAGAGAAAGCGGACAACCGTCATTATGTGTCCGAACGTAACCGTTCGACGCTCGTGGCAGTCATTTAAAATGGAACAGTCGGCAGACATGGCAGCCTGTGCGGATGCGGAGAGGCTTGACGCCAAATGCGTGGAGCGGGCGCGCCGGCATGATGAAGAAGCCTCGAATGTTCTGGTGCAGGAACTGTATCCGCTCGTCATCAAAATCGTGAGAGCGCACCTGCCGCGCCGAACGAGCGAAGAAGACCTGGCACAAACCATTTTCATGAAAATTTTTGCGAACCTCGATCAGTACTCCGGGCGGGTGCCGCTGCGGAACTGGGTTTCGCGCATCGCGGTCAATACCTGCTTCAATCAACTTCAGGCGGAGCGCATCCGTCCCGAATTGCGCTGGTCGGACTTGAGCGACGAGGAAACGCATGTCATCGAGGCGCTGGTGGCGACCGAAGCCGACCTCGCCCCGGCGGCGAGTTTCGCGTCGCGGGATTTGGTCGAGAAATTGCTGCAACGGCTTTCGCCCCCGGAACGGCTGGTGGTCACCCTGCTGCATCTGGAGGAGAAGTCCGTCGATGAAATAGCGCGGATCACCGGATGGACGCGTGCGATGGTGAAAATCCGGGCGTTTAGGGCCCGGATCAAGCTGCGAAAACATCTAAAAGCTCTGAACAAGGAATTTTTACATGAGTGAGATCGATCGAGCGTTGGACCGGCTGTTTCGTTCCGCCGCGAGCGCGCCACAAGAAGCGAATGAAGCCATGCCGTTCGGCTTCGATGCCCGGGTGCTGGCCGGGCTGAGGAGACCGCGCCAGGGGGAAGTGACGGCACTGGTCGGGCTCATTCGTCAAGGTTTGGCCTGGGCCTCGGTGCTCATGATCATCGCCCTCGCCTTGAATTATTACCATTCCCAAAACAACGTCGGCGCCGACGTGGACCTGAACGCCTCCGCCTGGGCGATCATCGCGCGCGAACCATGAATAAATTGAGCCGGCTGCAAGTTACATTTTACATGGCCGCCATTTTTTTGGCGGGCGGAGTCAGTGGCGGAGCCATCAGTTCCAGATTTGGCCATCGAACTTATTCGGGGCCTCCCTCGACACGACATCTGCAAGCGCGGCTCGAACACCACTTGAACCTGACCCCGGAGCAAGTCCAACAGATTCAGCCGATCTTAAAGCGGATGGTTCAAGACTATAAATCAGTGCAGGTCGCGGGCTATCACCAAATGTCCGACATTCTATCCCGGCACTACGAGGAGATCAGCAAGTTTCTGACTCCGGAGCAGCAGGAGAAGCTCAAGCGAATCGAGCACGAGGGGAAGGAACGCCTCAACCGGGCGTGCGGCGAGGGTTCGCACGGGAAAAAAGGGGAGGACGAGTCCCGAGAGCGTAAGCGACAAGATTGAGGGTGAAGTTGCTCGCCCTTTGAGACGACGCAGCTCGTCGAGAGGAGGATTTTCGCTTGCCAGCTTATGACGTGTGCGTAATACTTGTTGACAATCATGTGGTGGCAAAAGACGGGAATCATTTTTCATGGCAACTAGAAAAACTGGCTGGCTGATTGGCTTTTTTGGCGTTCTCGCTCTGGGCGGCGGGGGCGCGTACTGGTATTTTCACAGCCAGGCAGGGGGCGGACCCGAGTACCACACGGCCGATGCGACCAAGGGGGACCTGACCCAAGTGGTCACCGCCACCGGCACGCTCAATCCCGTGGTCAACGTTCTGGTGGGAAGCCAAGTCTCAGGGATCATCAGATCGTTGATGGTGGACTGGAACTCGACGGTTAAATCCAACCAGGTCGTGGCTCAACTCGATCCCGCGAGTTACAAAGCCGCCTTTGACCAGGCCTCCGCCGATGTCGCCAACGCCCGGGCCGGCCTTTCCCTGGCGAAAGCCAACGCGGAGCGCTCGGCGGCGCTTTTCACCAATTCCTTGATTTCCAAGGCTGATTTCGACACCGCCATCGCCACTCGCGAACAAGCCGAGGCCATGGTGATGCTCAAAGAAGCGACGGTGAACAAGGCTAAAGTGGATCTCGCCAACACCACCATCTATTCTCCCATTGACGGGGTGGTGATCTCACGAAGCATCGATGTGGGCCAGACGGTAGCCGCCAGCTTCTCCGCCCCGACCCTCTTCCAAATCGCGAACGACCTGGCCAAAATGCAAATCGACGCGAACGTCTCCGAGGCTGATGTGGGCGGGGTTGAGGAGGGGCAAACCGTTGATTTCAGTGTCGATGCCTTCCCCACGCGCACCTTCCATGGCACGGTAAGGCAAGTCCGCGACTTTCCTGTGACAGTGCAAAACGTCGTTACCTACGACACTGTGATCTCGGTAAAAAACGACGATCTCAAACTGAAACCGGGCATGACCGCAAATCTGTCGATCATCCTGGCGCAAAAGAAGGACGTGCTGATTATTCCGAGTTCCGCGCTCCGCTTCCATCCGCCCGCCACCGGAGAGAGCCCGAAGTCTTTGGCACGGATGAGCACTCAACCCGAATCAGGCGGCCCAGGTGGCCCAGGTGGCCCGGGCGGGCCGCCGGGGGGTTCGTCCGGAGGGAGGGGCGGACGAGGCGGCAACGCCCCCGGGGGCGCAAAGGGCAAGCGTGAACGCGCCCCGGTGCGCACGATCTATGTCCTGCCCAAGGCGGACCCGCAGAATCCCGGCAAAGCCGTCAAACTCCAACCAGTCCAAATCCATATCGGCATCTCAGACGGAGTTTCCACCGAGATTCTGGACGGTCTAAAAGAGGGTGATCAGGTGGTCATCGGCCAGATTTTTGCCACGCCGGCGCAAGGAGGAACCGCCAGTCCGTTCGGCGGCGGGGGACGCCGGGGATTTTAAGCGGTCGGCTGACAAATATGAACTTTGTCCTTGCGCTCGAGAACATTCACAAGATTTACAAATCGGGTGAGGTGAATGTCCATGCGGTAAAGGGCGTTTCATTATCCGTGATGCCGGGGGAGTTCCTCGCCATCATGGGGGCCAGCGGCTCGGGCAAGTCCACCATGATGAATATCATCGGGTGCCTTGACCGCGCGACGGAAGGGCGATACCTGCTGGATGGCATCGATGTCTCCCATCTGGACCGCAACCGGCTGGCGGACATTCGGAACCAGAAAATCGGGTTCATCTTTCAAGGGTTCAACCTTTTGAGCCGGACTTCCGCCCTCGAAAATGTGGAATTGCCGATGCTCTACCGCAGGAAACCTCAAACCGGAGGGGAGCAGAAGAAGAAGGCGCTGCATGCCTTGGAAATCGTCGGCCTCGGCAACCGGAGCGATCATCATCCCAATCAACTATCCGGAGGACAGCAACAGCGCGTGGCCATCGCGAGAGCGCTCGCCAACGATCCCTCGCTGTTGCTGGCGGATGAGCCGACGGGTAATCTCGATACCAGCACCAGCATCGAGATCATGGGGGTGTTTCAAAAGTTGAACAATGAGGGGATCACCATCGTCATGGTAACGCATGAATTGGACATCGCGCGTTACACTAAAAGGACGGTGGTGATGCGGGACGGCCTGATCGTGGGCGACCAACCCGTCGCGAACCGCATCATCGCGGAAGAAGAGCTGAAACGGCTGAAGGTCGCCCAAACCGCCATCCAGTTAACCACTTGATGCGAGTGTGAGACACATTTATTTAGAAATGCGTAACTCCCAGGAGCGGGGAAGTGTTATATATCAAGAAACTTGTCCCGCATCCCTATGAGACTCATCGCGACATTAAAAATGGCGTTTCGCGCTCTGCGACGAAACACCTTGCGGACTTTTCTGACGATGTTGGGAATCATCATCGGGGTGGGCGCCGTCATTGCCATGGTTAGCATCGGCAACGGAGCCAAATCCCAGGTCGAGGCGCAAATTGCCAGTTTGGGGCAGAACGTTATCCTGATTTTTTCGGGTAGCAGCAGCCCCGGGGGCGTCAAAACGGGCTGGGGCGGGGCCGGCACTCTGAAACTGGAAGACCCTATTGCGATCGCCCGGGAAATCCCGGAAATAGTGGTCGTCAGTCCCGAGGTGAGAAATGGCGCGCAGGTGGCGGCGGGCAACCAAAATTGGTTCACCAGCGTGCTCGGCGAAAGCGAGGCCTATCTGGATCTGCGGCAATGGCCGCTCGACGAGGGCGCCATGTTTGGCGAACAAGATGTGCGCGGGGCCAGCAAGGTGGCGGTGGTCGGCAAGACCATCGTCAGCCAGCTATACAACGATGAGAGCCCCATCGGCCAAGTTCTCCGAATCAAAAATGTTCCCTTCAAAATCGTCGGGGTGCTCGCCCCGAAAGGACTCTCGATGGGCGGTTTCGACCAGGATGATGTGGTGATCGTCCCTTACACCAGCGCCATGAAACGGATCATGGGGGTGACCACGTTGCGGACCATTAATGCCCAGGCGGTCAGCCTCGCCGCCCTGCCGGTGGCCCAAGACCAAATCATCAGCCTGCTTCGTCAACGGCATCACATCGGTCCCGGTCACGATGATGATTTCACCGTTCGCAACCAGCAGGAAATCGCTGAGGCCGCCACGGCCACGAGCCGCGCGATGACGATGCTTTTGGCCGCCATCGCGGCTGTATCACTTCTGGTCGGCGGCATCGGCATCATGAACATCATGCTCGTAAGCGTGACGGAGCGGACGCGTGAGATTGGGATTCGGCTGGCGGTCGGCGCTTATGGGCGGGACATCCTCTGGCAATTCCTGATCGAGGCCGTCACGCTCAGCATGCTCGGCGGCTTGGTGGGCATTGCGTTGGGCATCGCCGCCTCGCACATCGTCAATGCGCGGTTGCACTGGCCCATTCTGACCTCGGTGGCGTCGATTGGCATCGCGTTCTTCTCGAGCGCGGCGGTGGGGGTTTCCTTCGGATTCTTTCCGGCGTGGAAGGCCTCGGAGCTCGACCCGATCGACGCGCTGCGATACGAGTAGTAATCTGCGGATACCTCAGCATGACCTCAACTCGAGCGACAGGGGAAACAGAAGTGTTGGAGACGCATACGGCGGAGCTCTTTCAGGAAGCCGTGCGCAGAGCGGCAAGGCTCCTTTGCCAAAATGAGGTGGTGGCTCTGCCCACGGAAACAGTCTATGGGCTGGCGGGAAACGCTTGGAGCCGGGATGCGGTATCGCAGATTTACCAGATAAAGGGCCGGTCACCTGAGAATCCGCTCATTGTCCACGTCGCCAGTTTCGAGATGGCGCGGGCCTGCGTCGCGGTGTGGCCGGAAAGCGCCGCGGCGCTGGCCCGCGCTTTCTGGCCTGGAGCCCTGACCTTGGTTCTGCCGAAGTCGGCAAGTATTCCGGACGAGGTCACCGCCGGCGGGAACACGGTGGCGATTCGCTGGCCAAGCCATCCTTTTACGCAGGCGGTTATATCCGCTTGCGGATTTCCGCTTGCCGCGCCGAGCGCCAATCTTTCGAGCGAACTTTCTCCAACCACCGCGCGGCACGTCCAAAAGAGCTTGGGCTCGCTCATACCCCTGATCGTCGATGGCGGCCAATGCCAAATCGGGATCGAATCGACGGTGGTGGACCTTTGCTCCGAACCTCCCCGAATTCTGAGGCCCGGTCTCATCACGGCGAGCGCGATACGGGCGGTGGCGGGCGACACCGGTTCCGGGATGGAGGCGGCCGGGAGCGCGCTCCTCCGCAGCCCGGGGATGCTGGCCAAGCATTATGCTCCGAAAGCAAGAATGGTGATTGCGAAGTGGGACCATTCGAGGGATTTGCAACAACGGATCGCGGTGGAATACCCGTGGGCGGGGGCGGTCTGCGTTATTTCGCATCAATTGATCCCTTCGGCTGAACATTTTGCGCGCGTTAGCGTCATTCCCCATGATCCGGAAGCTTATGCCCGCGCGCTCTACGCGGAGTTGCACGAGTGCGACGAGATCGGGGCTGATTTGATTGTGGTCGAAGCGCCCCCCGACACGGAGGCTTGGTCCGGAGTCAAGGACCGTTTGGGACGGGCTTCCGGGGGCGCTTGCGCGCCGCTCTGGGCCGAGAATCCTTAGGGCGAAACACACGCGAAGCCTCTATTTGACGAAATGCGGGAAATGAACCAATCTCTTTTTTTCAATCATGCGATTTAAATACCTTAGCGCGGCCGCGATGGCGGTCTGCGCCCCAGCTTCGATCCTTCACGGCCAAACCATGGCATCCGGAGGAACCAACGACGTCCGGCAGCTTACGATTCGGGACTGCATTCAGCTAGCGCTCGAGCACAACTTGGACATTCAAATTCAACGTTACAACCCGAAGATCTCTTATTACGCGCTGCAGGGGGCGTACGGCGCTTGGGACCCGAATTTCAGTGTTGGGGGAAGCCACTTTTTCTCGCGGCAAGGCGGAAGCTTCAATTCGCAAAACGTTTTCCTGCCGCCCGGCACCATCGAGGGGAATGCTTTCAGCTCGGGCTTGAGCGGAACGGCTCCTTCCGGTCTGAATTACAGCCTGACCTCGAGTCTGGGAGAGCAGTACGGATCGTTTCCCAAAACCAGCACTGCCTCGTTCGGCATCGCCAGCTTGAGCCAGCCAATCCTCAAGAATATGTGGATCGACCAGAACCGGTTGACGATTGCCATCAGCAAAAACCGGCTTCGATATAATGAGCTGGGCCTGCGTCAACAGATCATCAGCACGGTCACCACGGTCAAGCAGGCCTATTATGATCTGGTGGCGGACGAGATGAATGTGGAGGTGACGAAGGACGCGGTCGGACTGGCGCAACAACTCCTCGATAAGAACAAGATCCAACTTTCCGTTGGAACGATGGCGCCGCTGGATTTAAAACAAGCCGAATCGCAACTGGCGCAAAGCAAAGCGAATCGTTTGGTCGCGGAACAACAACTGGTCAACCAGGAGAATCTGCTGAAGAATCTGCTGACCGACAACTTTTCCGCCTGGGCCTTTGTCACCGTGCATCCGTCCGAACATTTGCTGGCGGTTCCGGAGGCGCCGAACCTGCAGGACAGTTGGCGGGCCGGTGAAAATTATCGGCCGGACATTCTCCAGGCGAAACTGGACCTGGAGCGGATCGGCATCCAGTTAAAGTTCGATAACAACCAACTATTTCCAGATTTGGAGTTCAGCGGAGGGTACAAGTGGAACGGGGTTGCCACTCCCAATGCTTTCGGTCAAGGCAACCAATTCTCCGATGCCATCGGCGATTTGACCACGGGTGACCGCCCGGCTTATAATTTTGGGGCCAGCCTCAGTTTTCCCCTTGGCAACACTACCGCGCGCAATCAACGCAAGCAGGACAAGGCGGCGAAGGCCCAACTCGAACTCAGCTTCAAAAAAACATGGCAAAACGCCCAGGTCGCCATCATGAACGAAGTGAAAACCGCCGAGAGCACTTATGAACAAGTGATCGCCACGACCGAGGCCGAGGATTACGCGAACGACGCTTTGAAGGCTGAACAAAAGAAGCTGGAACAAGGCACGAGCACCGTTTTTGTCGTCCTGCAATTGCAAAACAACCTGACTTCCGCGCGCTTTGCCAAAATTCAAGCTCTCGACAGCTATAACAAAAACCTCGAGCAGTTGGCGGCGGATACCGGAACCACCATCGAACGAAACCGCATCTCCATCGAGGCGCGCTGATTTCGGCTCAGGCGGTGACGCTCTCGCCGGGATTAGGCTGAATCACCTTCGTTTTGGGGTAGCGGGCTTGGATTTCCCGGGCAAACCACGCGCGCGCCACCGCCTCGCCGTGCCCGAGCAAAACCGTGTGCGGAGAAACCTGCCCGACGAATACCAACAAATCCTCGCGATTGGCGTGAGCCGTCA
>Ga0206863_1138_pt1 | contig 24768 bp, 21 predicted proteins | sample Alteio_BWOrgCont_41_FD_152634 | JGI IMG/M metagenome (GOLD analysis project Ga0206863, IMG submission 152634) | Enriched cells from forest soil in Barre Woods Harvard Forest LTER site, Petersham, Massachusetts, United States -... | ecosystem: Environmental > Terrestrial > Soil > Temperate forest >...
ATCGTACCCAGGGTAACCCCGGCTTATCAATGGAAGCTCCCAGTATTTTAACGATTTCGGAAATTTCACGTTCGTCACTCACCACGTAACGGTGACTTTTGCCCACAAATGAGCTTTGCAATTCCTGAACCGCTGCTGCTGCGATATCTCTGGGATGCACCATAACCAGCCTGGTTTTTTCTCCGTAATTACTACCCATTATGCTCATTTTACGAATCATCCCCATATCAAAGAAGAAATTGATATAGAAAATACCAGCCCGCAGGTGTTTGACGGAGACCGCATCCAAGGTATTCAGTGCTTGTTCCACATCATATAGCCCTGCGATAGGCCCGGTGCCGTCTTCCAGGTGGGCACCGATACTACTTAAATTAACAACGCGTTCGACTCCCGATGCCTTGATGGCTTCCAGATAATTCTTACCCGTCCGGGCAATATACTGTCTGTAATTGCCGACTTCCCAATTTGGTGGCACCATCGTATAAACCGCATCCGCGCCTGCAAGGGAGCGGGTAAGGAATCCGACATCTGAAACGGACCCGATGGCAGCCTTTGCTCCCATGGCGGCGATCGGGGTTGACTTTTGGGGGTCGCTGCTGATGATGGTGACTTCATGGCCATTGGTAATCAGCATTTCTGCGAGCGGTTTGCTAATATTTCCAATAGAGCCCGTTACTGTGATTTTCATTTGTGCTTGTTTAATTTGAAAGGCAAAGTTACCTTTACACATACTTTAATACAAGTACCTACCCCAAAGTAAGTGACCATGGCCAAAGTAAAACAGTCATCGACCCGGAACCAAAACAAAGGCATTGCAGAAATGACTTGCCCGATCACATACGTTATGAATAAGATCGGAGGTCATTGGAAGTCTATCATTCTATACTACCTGATAAGCGGCCCGAAACGGTATAGCGAACTCAGGCGGGCTATCCCGGCCATCACTGAAAAAATGCTAGCCCAGCACTTGAAGCAATTGCGGGAAGACAACCTGATCAACAGGAAGGTAATACAGGAGATGCCGCCGATTACCATTTACAGTCTGACCCCTTCCGGAAAAAGACTGGGACCCGTCCTTTTGGCTATGGCAGATTGGGCGATAAAGGATAGTAAGTTGTATGAGAATTTAAAAGCGGGGCAACATTGAATGGTCATTTACAACCTTCCCAACGATTTCAACTTGGCCGAAGAGCAGGACAAGCCGGTGATCATACGCTCCCACCAGGCAACCAGCAATTCAGCTAATAACAAAAGCATTATTCACCAAAATATGGTGGATATCGTAATAGCCGGAAAAAAAACAATCATCGATGTTTATAACATTACTTCACTGGAAGCAGGTGAACTGATGATCCTTTCTAAAGGTAGCTCGCTTATCTCCCAGGCGCTTCCGATACAAGGACTTTTCCATAATCTTGTTATCTATTTTACCAACGAAGTGCTTGCCGAATTTTGGATTAAATATAATACCAGGGGCTTCGAGAGCGAGAAAGGCATTTCCAACCAACCCTTTATTACTTACCGTCAGGATGGATTTATAAATAATTATATTGATTCCGTTCTGCTTTTATTAAAATCACCATCTAAATTCTCTGATAAGTTTAAGCAACTTAAACTGGAGGAACTATTATTATACCTGCTTCATACCGACCCTAAGAAACTGCAATCCTTGTCTGTGATAGCCAAGGATAACGAAGACATGCAATTCCGAAAGGCCGCGGAAAGCCATGTAACCACCCCTATTTCGGTGGATGAATTGGCATTTTTGTGTAATACCAGCGTTTCAACCTTCAAGCGCAAGTTTTTAAAAATTTATGGCACATCTCCACAAAAATGGTTGACTCAGCAAAAAATGCGCATTGCGGCAACCCTTCTTAAACACCCCCACGAGAGACCGGGTTCGGTATATGAGAAAGTAGGGTATGAGAATCAATCCAGCTTCATTCTGGCTTTCAAAAAACAATATGGTGTGACCCCAAGGGAGTACCAACAAGCCAATTTGAGCTGATATTTAAAAAGTTTGGACGTTTGGCATTAAACCAGTGGCTGAATACGGAATACCTTTGAAGCATAAAATTTAAATGTCATGTCAAAGAAAGTCAAGTTACCAGCAGTTATCGAATCGTTCATCAAAGCAACCAACGAACATGATGGACAAGCCTTCATCTCCACCTTTACCGATGATGCGTTAGTTAACGATTTTGCCAGAAATTTCTGGGGCAAAGAACAAATCAAGGATTGGGCTGATAAAGAAATAATTGAACCAAAAGTAACCTTTGAGGCTGACGACATAATCGAACACTACGGGGATTTTCTCATTACCTCCCTGACCGATGGAAATTACGATAAATCAAAATCCCCTGACCCGACCTATCTGGACTATTTCTTTACCGTAAAGAATGATAAGATCGTCAAAATGATCGTGATTAAAAATAAAGAGAAGAGCGCTATTTTCCCGAATTAGGATAATTTATCCCTGGTCCAAAAAAACACTCGTAGGAAGTGATTTTACCGTTTTTTAACCTAAAATAATCGCCGTTCCGAAATAGTTTGCCTTGCAGCGTCCAACCATTGGTGATGACAAAGGCCTCATCTCCGTTTATAACAAACTTATCCACTTCAAATCGCTTGATGTTATGGCAGTTTGGCCAGCACCTTGACTTAAAGGTCGCCGTATTGATATGATCGTCAAGCGGGCTGGAGAAAGTAAACCCGTCAGCAAGAACCGGCTGTATCAAATTCCAGTCTTTTTTCTCAAAAGCGGTATAATACGCCATGATTATTTTTCCGTTTGGCGTATTGAGAAGTGCTGCTTTCTGGTCCGGAGAAGTCTGGGCAAATGCCGTCTGACATGATAGGAAAACACATATCATAAGGATTTTGCCAAATAGATTAGACATTTTCATAATTTTTGTTTTGGTGTCGTGGCTATCGGCCAATGCATTAAACTAATATAATATCCCCCGTGACCCGTGAAATTTCAACGAATAGCTCGATAGATTCAACTCATTCCGTTAGTGTTGACTCTTGCGTTAATATGCATTTCCATTTGCCATCTTCCCAGCGTAAAAAGTCGGTTTGGCGCTCATGCAGGTCGTTGTAGGTTTTGCCGCCTAACTGGCCAGACAATAAGACCTTTGTAGTTACGACCGCAAAATTTCCGAACAAGCGAACCCTGGGTTCTGAAAGCTCCATTTTCGTTAGCGTCCGGTATCCGGTCCTTATACCGTTGGGGAAGACGCCAGGTCCCTCGGCTATGTCGCCGTGTGTGGTAATGACGGCCCAGTCCTTATCCAACATGCTTCTAATTCCTGCCGTGTCATTTTCTTGTAACGCCTTTGCCAATTCCTGGTCCGCCGCCAGGGCATTTTCCACCGTTGGTCCGGTCGAAAACGCGAAACCTGCGATGACGAGTAAGATCACATGTAACATCGTAATTTGATTTTTAATAAATATAACAGCGGAATCAGGCATCCCACAAACCGATTATTCAACGGGTCGAATATTGTTGGTAAGATGCCGGGAGTCACTTTTTCCCCAGGACCTCGAGAAGAAATTTTTGTTTGAAGCGCCGGCTAAGCGGGATTCGAACCTCGCCGATGGAGACCGAATCACCGTTAATCTGCCGGATATGCGGCCTGGCGACAATAAAAGATTTATGGGACTGCAGAAATCCCCGCGCAGGCAGTTGCTTTTCCATCCCTTTCAGCGTTTGATAAACCAGATATTTTCTCTGAAGGGTATGCACGATCACATAGTTGTTGGCCGCTTCCAGGTATAGTATTTCGTTATAACCGATCCTTTCAAACCTTCCGTTACTTTTTATATAGAGAAAATCTGCGGGGCCAGTCTGACAACGGAGTAGCCACCATTCCAGCGCCTTTTCGCAAGCGAGCCTTAGTCGCCCGGGTGAAACGGGTTTCAATAAATAATCCACCACTCCGTATTCGTATCCGTACAAAGCATATTGAGGATAGGCGGTGACGAGTATGACCATGGGCTTAGCATCCAGGCTCGACAGGAACTCCAATCCATTTGTCCAAGGCATTTCTACGTCCAGGAAGAGAAGGTCTGTCGGGGTCGTTTTCAGAAGCTCCCGGGCCTGCTCTGCATCTCCCGCCATACCCGCAACTGTAAACATACCCAGTGCTACAAGGTCTTCCTTAAGGCCATTCCTTGCCGGCGGTTCATCGTCTATAATGATACAACTGGGCTTCATACTGTAAGGGTAAGCGTTGTCTCGAAATGGGTCCCCTTTTCCTCGGTGGATAAGGTATAGCGATCGCGGCACACTAACTCCAGCCTTTTCCGCGTATTAGCCAACCCTATGCCGCTCCACTCGCTCTTTTTGGCTGGGTCATAGCTATTCTCCGCGCGGAACTGAAAGCGATCCTTTTCCAGGCTGCAAGTCAACGCTATGAAATTCTCCCGGTCATTGAAGCGGGAAACGTGCTTAAAGCAGTTCTCTACCAGGGGCGCCAATACGTGCGGCGGTATGGTAAAACCGGCCATCGCCCCAAAACCGGAGCAGCTGACCCTAACCAGGTCTCCTGACCTTTCCCTTTGAAGACCCACATAGTTCTCGATAAAACGGATTTCTTTTTCAATTTTCACGACAGCCTCATTACATTCATATAACTGGTACCTGAGCAAGACAGAGAATTGCTCCGTGAGTGTACGGGCGGCTTCGTTTGACCGGTCGATTTTATAATAGATGGCATTGAGGGCATTAAAAATGAAATGCGGATTGATCTGGTTCTTCAGGATTTCCAGCTCCGACCGCAAATGTCCTGCTTCTATGTCGGCTAACCTTCTGGCCGTGAGCATGCGATCAAAGGCTAACCTGAGGGCAAAACCGCCCAAAGCGACAAAAAAGATCATGAGGTAAGAGCCTGCGGCAAGGTGTGACCAGAACCAATAATAAAAGACTTCTTTGTACTTGGCTATATTGGCTTGATAATCAAATGGATTACTGCCCATAAGGCCCAGTTGAAACAGCATGTTCGCCGTTCCTCCCAAAAAAACGACAAGCCCCAGTCCAAGCCCGAAGCGCCCATATTCTGACCGGTAGAAGAAGCGCGGCAGCAGCCATTCCACCGTGCAAAGCAGGGCTGCGATATTCAGGAAGACCTCAAAGGAGGACGAACGCAAGGTCCAGCCCGCATTGTGTACCCACCCCAGCTCGAAGAGGAACCAGCATAGCGAGAAGCCAATCGTGAATAGGATATAATAGCGAAGACGGCGCTGCATAAGATAAAATACCTAAAAAAACAGGAGTATACCTCAACTTTCCGTGTGCGGCCGACTTTTGAGGGTAAGAGGTAACGACTACTCGTCATATTTCAACCACGTAACGATCCCAACGACAACGGGAATAGCCAATAACAGAAACAGCGTCAGCAGCAACCCGACTGCCGGGCAATTTTTCAAGAAGGCCGAAATGACCAGCAGCAGAATAGCAACCACCATGTTCCACCGTATCACTTGTCTAAGATAGCTTCCTGTTTGCCGGTCGTCAACAGCAATCAGGCGACCGAGGCCGCACACCGCCAGGAGGAATACGGAAAGACTTATAAAAATTATCCGGCTCAATGCCGCAGGTACAGGTGTTTCAAAATGCCCGACGAGGTCCTTCAGGCATGCGCCGAATACCCCCAAGGCGCCCAGTAACACCAAATGAATGAACACAAAGTATTGATAATGGCGGTAACCTTTCTTCAAATCCTGTTCGTTTGTCATATCGAAATAAATGCTCCAGAGTAGGAAGGCAATGCTGATAGACAAACAAAAAATAAACCATACCAGCCAACTGTTCGTGTCGGCAAGTGAGAAACCAGACACGGTACCGAGGACGCTCTCTGCTAGTACAATAAGGGTAAACTGACCGAAACGTTCTACCAGCGTGGAAGATCCTGAGAACTGCTGACCCCGTGATGACAGGATTTTGGTAAGATAACGGCCGCTCAATACCGGAGCGGACAGGTCGATAAGAATGGCCAGCAAAAACAACGGCAACACCGCCTGCCGGGAACAAAATAATGAAATAATTAAGAGAATAAATGCAGCCCCATAGCATAACAGCAACGGGCCGCTAAGCCTGATATACGATCTGTCATAGAATGAAACGCTGGCGAACAGGTAGATGATTACACCTTGAACAGTAAGAAAACTTACGGTGAGACTAAAGATATTACCCCGGAAAGCACCGGGAACTGAAATAGCCAAAAATCCAACGGCCAGCATCTGAAGAAATACGAGCCAGCGGGTGCGGACCGTGTCGTTTCCATGCAACTCGTAGTACTGCGTTCCATTTATCCACGACCAGTAAATGAAGACGAAAAGGAGGACGGCATAACCGATATTTTCCCCGTCCGTGTGCGCGGCGATTTGGCTTGTTATCTGTCCGATGCACGCTACATAAACAAGATCATAGAATAACTCAAGCCAACTGATCTTTCGATCGGTTTGCCTGCCTTCAAATCGCCGGGGTGGCTGCCACCATGTCCTTTTGCTCATACCGTGTGGTAAACAATTTAAGGAAATTTCATGTGACAGGCCGCCCTATCATTCAGTGCGGAGACTGCGGACAGGGTTCATCAGGGCCGCTTTCAGGGACTGGAAGCTGACGGTCGCCAGGGTGATCAGCAGGATGCCCGCACCGGCGGAGGCGAAGATCCACCAGGAGAGGGGGGTGCGATAGGTGTAGTTTTCCAGCCAGCGGTGCATACCGAGGAATACGAGGGGCATCGAGATGAACATCGAGATTATGACGAGCCGCAGGAAATCCTTTGATAAGAGCGCCCAGAGGCTGAACACGCCGGCCCCCAGTACTTTTCGTACGCCGATCTCCTTTGTACGTTGTTCCGCGACGAAGGAGGCGAGACCGAAGAGACCGAGGAAGGAGATGAAGATGGCCAGCCCGGCGAAGACTGCGGCGAGGTTGCCGATGCGGGTCTCGGTCGCAAATTTTTGCGCGTATTCGTCATCGTTAAAATGATAGATAAAGGGGCTGGCGGGGTTAAACTTTTTGAAGACGATTTCGATGGCGGCCAGTGCGGCATGCATTGGTTTACCGGGTTTTATGCGAATGGTGAAATCCCCCATCCCGCCGTCGCCGAGGAAGATGGCGGGTTCTATGGGCTCATAGGGCGAATTGGCCAGCATGTCGTTGACTACCCCGACGATGGTGTAGGGTTTGCCAAAGAAGGTGACGCGCTGACCTATGGGGTTTTTGAAACCGGCGGCCTTCAGGGCGGCGGCATTGATCAGCATGCTACTGCTGTCGGTGGCAAAGTCCCGGGAGAGATCACGGCCCTGCAGGACCGTCCAGCCCACGGTGGGTCCGAATTCCGGGGTGATGTTGACATTGTGGAAATTCAAAAACTTCTGTTCTTCGGTCTGCCCTTCCCACACCATGAAGTTGCCGTTTTCGAACGAGGTGGTCGGGAGGGAGGATTCTGCGACACCCGCGACCATGCCGGTAGCGAGCAGCTCATTGCGGAGGACAGCCGCCTGATGCTGCAGGGTATCGGTGTTGATGGGGACGGTGATGAGTCCCTCGCGGGTATAGCCGATGGGCCTGTCTTTTGCGATCTGGATTTGGCGGAACACGATGATCGTCCCGATGATCAGTGAGAGGGAGACCGTGAACTGGAGCGTCACCAGCACCTGGCGCGGCAAGGTCGCGCCTCGGCCGGCGTGGAAGAGGCCCTTGAGAACCTTTACCGGTTTGAATGCCGAGAGATAGAACGCAGGGTAGCTGCCGGCGAGGATGCCGGTCAGCAGGGTGAAGCCCAGGGCTATGCCCCAGAACTCGGGGTTGTCCGACGGGAAATGCATCTCTTTTCCGGCGATGCCATTGAAGAAGGGCAGGCTAATGTAGGCGAGGCTGGTGGCCAGCAGGGAAGCCAGCAAGGCGAGCAGGATGGATTCGCCCAGGAACTGGACGATCAGCTGGCTGCGGAGGGAGCCGATAGTCTTGCGGATTCCGACCTCACGAGCGCGTTTTTCGCTTTGCGCCGTCGACAGGTTCATGAAATTGATACAGGCCAGGAGGAGGACAAAGGTCCCGATGATGCCAAAGAACCAGACGAACTGGATGCGGCCGCCGTCGGGTACGCCCCATTTGAAATCGCCGTTGAGATGAATGCGGTCCAACGGGTAGGTCATCAGGTATTCTTTCACATCCGGGTCCCGCTTCCATTGGACATAAGCGCCGTGGAGAGGCAGGTCTTTGATCCGGGCGGTGGCTTGTTCGGGGGTCGTATTCCCCGCGAGCAGGCCATATAGTTGGGCGCTGTGGTTGCTCCAGTCGGTGTTCTTATTGAGCCCGCTAGCCTCGTTATTTTCCCAGGGCAGGAGGATACCGACTCCGTGGAAGGTGCTGTTCTCGGGCAGGTCCTCATAGACCCCGCCGACGAAAAATGCCGAATTGTTGTTCCGCCGGATGGTCTTGCCTAGTGGATTGGTATGACCGAAGAGGGCGCTGGCGGCGCTTTGCGAGATGAGCAGGGTCGACGGGTCTTTGAGGGAGATGGCGGACCCGGCCAGCATATGGAAGGTGAATATCTCCGGAATGGTGTATTGCGCCCAATCGCCTTCGACGGAGATGGCCTTGTCGCCGACATTGAGCAGGGAGGACCCATCAGCCGAGGTCATTCCGGTCTTTTGAAAGACGTCGTCATAGCCGGTGGCCAGGGCGGGTCCGAGGGCGGTGGAGATGGTGTACCCGGCCATGGCGGTATAGCCTGCGGCTATGACGCGTTGGCGCATGGCGCCAGTGATCTCCTGGCGGACCATGACCTGGACGATGCGACGGTGGTTGGTGTGATAGTGATCGAAGGAGAACTCGTCGGCCATCCACAAGCCGATGAGCAGGGCGATGGCCATACCGGCGGCGAGCCCGGCGATATTGATAAATGAATGGGTCCTGTGTTTCTGGAGGTTACGTATGGCGAGGGTGATATAGTTTCTGAACATGCTCGTGGTTTTGGAATGTACCAGAGTTGTAGCCAAAAAAGTACCTGTTTTTTACACCCTAATAATCAATTAATTGCAATTTTCTGACCGCATGGACTGTCCGGTTCCGCACACTTTATGTTCTGTTTTATAGCTATCTCTCTTTATCTTTATTCTTTTGAGAAAACTGGCCACCATCCTGCTGCTGATAATCTTCTGCAATAGTCTCTTCTATTACGGCTATTTCTCCATTTCCTTGCTAAAAGCTAAAATAGATGCCGAACTCGCCCTGGCAAAAACGACGGTGCAGGGCAGTGACGACATACTCAAGGTACCGGTCAGCCTGTTGCAGAAAGATGAAAAGGATGAAGTATGGTATAACGGCAACTTATATGACGTAGTTGAAAGGGATACCGCATTTGTTTTCCTCATGCAGGATGAGCAGGAGCAAAATGTCCTAACCAATTACGGTGCCATATCTGTTGGGGGGCATGAACTGACGGCGCCAAAAATGGCCGTCACGGTTATCGATACGGAGCATACCCCAAAATTTCAGCTAACGTTGTCGCAGCACGATGACAAAATCAAGAATTGCACTGCAGCGAATACATCTCCCCTTTCCACGGCTTTCCCGGAAACGCCCTTTCCTCCCCCCAAACTAGCCTGAACATATCTGCGAGACCGAGAACGTAAATTATTCCTCAAAAAATAATGTGCTGCTTTATGTATAAAAGCTGGTTACTGATATTAACCTCCGTATTCCTTTGTCATGCCCTCCACGCTCAAAACACCATATCCGGCAAAATAACGGATGCCCGTGATGGCGCCCCGCTGAAAAGCGCCAGTGTCTATATTCCCGACCTTAAAACCGGTGCGGCAACGGCTGCCGACGGAAACTTCCGCATTCAAAACATCCCGGCGGGTACCTACGTAATCGAAATTTCCATCGTAGGCTATGCCAAACAATGGGAAAAGCTGACTATAAAAGGGCCGGTCATAAGGAATTATGCCCTGAAAACGGCCACCCCAACACTCGCGGATATCATCGTCACGGGCGTTCCCGTGGCAACGGATCAGCAAAAGAATCCTATTTCTGTCACTACGGTAGGCTACGCGGAGCTTCTGGAGAACACCTCGACCAACGTCATCGATGCGATAGCCAAAGAACCAGGCGTGTCCGCCATGACAGATGGTCAAAGCATCTCCAAGCCGGTGATCCGGGGCTTGGGATATAACCGCGTGCTCACCGTGAATGATGGTGTGGAGCAGGTAGATCAGGCGTGGTTCGATGAATTCGGTATTGAAGCGGACCCCGATGCCGTACACAAGTACGAGATCGTCAAAGGGCCGGCGTCACTGGCCTATGGGTCCGACGCGATAGCGGGCGTTGTCAACCTGATACCCGAGGACCCGCTGCCCGAGGGCCAGACCAAAGGGGATATCCTGGTCAACTACCAAACCAACAACGGGCTGATCAATACCATGGGCCATTTGGCGGGAACGAAAAACGGCATATCCTGGAGTGCACGCGTGGACAATATCATGGCCCACGCCTACCAGGACCCTTATGACGGATATGCGTTGAATATGCAATTCAGCAATTTCAATGCGGACGGAACCGTCGGTCTGCATCGCAAATGGGGGTACACGCAGCTTCACGCCAGTTATTTCGATATGGCCACCGGGATCGTCGACGGGACAAGGGATTCGGCCACCGGTCTGATGGAACGGCAAGTGGCTTATCCGGGGCTTAACGGGGGGGCGGCCACTTATGTCCTGCCGACCCACCAGGAGCAGATATCTTATACCCCTTTTGTGATCAACCAGCGGATCCGGCATACCAAATTGGTTTGGGACAACAGCGTGGCGGTGGGTACGGGTCATATCAATGCCATTTTTTCCTGGCAGAAAAATCAAAGGCAGGAAACGAATGACCCTACCATACCGAATACGCCGGATATATATTATTATTCCAACGGGGCCACGTATGACGTCCGGTACGTTGCACCGCAGATAGGCGGGTTCAACTTTTCTGCCGGCACCAATGGGGTCTATCAAACCTCTCAGAGCCTGGGTACGCTGCTGCTGATCCCCAACTATAACTTTTTCGAGATCGGAGGGTTTGCCATTGCCAGCCAAAAAATAGGCAATCTGAACCTGAGCGGCGGGCTGCGGTACGACACCCGGACCTTCAACGGGCTGGATCATTGGGTGGATTCCACCACGCAGGCGCCGGCGGCCCCGGATGCACCTAATGCATTCCATGAATTCCAGGGATTCACTTCCCGGTTTAGCGGCATGTCCTTCAGTTTCGGGGGAACGTATGCGCTCTCAAAGACATTATACACAAAGCTGAATATTGCTCGGGGCTGGAGGGCTCCGAATGTGGCCGAGTGTGCTGCCAACGGGGTGCATGACGGTACGGTCGTCTACGAAATCGGAGATCCCGCGTTACAGCCGGAAACCAGCCTGGAGGAGGATTTTGCTGTCGGTATCCACTCGGCTGTCGTGAGCCTGGAAGCCGATTTGTTTTATAATAACATCCATGATTTTATCTATGCCCAGGGTTTGCAAAGTGTGTTTGGCGGGGATTCGATCAATAATTCGCTGAATGCGGCGGGGCTTGGCGCTGCCCCGGTTTACAAGTATACCCAGACAAAGGCGCAATTGTACGGGGGTGAACTGACCCTGAAAGTCAATCCGGTACCCTGGTTGGAATTCAATTCAACTTTGAGCGTGGTGTATGGAGGATTAAAAGGTGTGCCCGATTCTGTAAAATACCTGCCCTTTGTTCCACCTACCCGGATCACGGCGGATGTGAAATTCCCCATACAAACATCGGGCGCTGCATTGAAACACGCCTATGTCAAATTCGGCATGATCGATTGTTTCGAGCAACCGGACATTTATCGCCAATATGCCATTTACAATGGATTGAATACGGCCCTGACTCCTTTTGAATACAAGGCCAGCACCACGGCCACGAAAGGTTATACCCTGTTTAGTGCAGGCGCGGGTGGTGATATCGTTAACAAAGGCCATGCCGTTTGCAGCCTATATATTACCTGTACCAACCTGTTCAATACGGCCTATATGGATTATATGAGCCGGTTCAAATATTACCCGGTGAATTATTCGACAGATCGGGTAGGTGTATTCAACATGGGTAGAAATATCAGTTTTAAGTTGATCATTCCGCTTGATTTCAAAGGCGGCGGCGATAATACCGGTACCTGATGATTGTCGCGGCGATCAGCACGATACCGCAGATTTCAGACAATAGCTTTTCCGCATCCAGCCAGTCCACCGGCCGGTCCTTCAGGTCGGGGTCCATGACGATGCCGTGCACGACGAACAAGAGGGCCGTGCCGTAGGATATGAGGTGGATATTTTTCCAGGTCCGAAAACCCATGCGACGCTTCACGCTTTTCTGGGTGGTGATGATCACCGTGATCAGCGCATACAAAGCCAGCGCGCCGAGACAAGTCCACAACGGTTGGTGCGGCGCATGCAAGGGAAAAACGATGTCCATCACCCGGTAGTGCTCCCCGGCAACCAGCAACAACAACAGCGGATGCGCCAGCGCCAATACCAGCGCCACATAGGCTGTCCAGTTGTGCAGGTCGTCCAGGCTCACTTTCTTCAGCCACGCCGGCAGCCCTTTCCACAGGGGCGATCGGCGGTAAGCCGTACTCAGGAGAATGCCCAGCAAAAGGTTAAAAGTCAGCACCGCAGTGGCAAACAGGCCTAGGGTCGACGAAATATCAAGCCATGTAAAATCCATTACTCGCTGTCTTTATCCTTCACGCTGATCACGGGCACCTGTCGTTCATAGATGAGTTTGTTGAGAGCGGGCAGGCCGGACCCCAGCAGCGTTTTAAGCCGGTCCAACTGTTGATCAGCCTGGGCGCTCAGCATACCGAATACTTCCCGGGCCTGCTTGCTGGGCGGCGTATTACCGCCAGCGGCGAACCCATATACGCCCGAGAGCTTGTCATTGATACGGATCGGATAGTTGAGCATGTCTTCCGAGCTTTTCGATTTGGTTTGGTAAAGCGCTTCCTCGATGATCGTCATCTGCCGGATAAGGCTATCCGATAATTTGCGCACGGGTTTGGCCGAACTGTCAAGACGTCCATTCAGGTCCCTGAGCTGTGTCCGGACATCGCGGATTCGAAGGATCGCCCGCTGTACTTCGTCATATTTGTCCCTGACCTGTAAAAGGAACCCAACCTGGGCATCGTAGTCGGCTTCGGTCATGGAGTAGTCCGGGTCCGCCCGGATCGTAAAGGATACATCCGTGGAGTCGTGGTCATACCTGATTCTTGCGGTGTAGTGGCCAGGCGCTGCTTTGGGGCTACCCACCCCACCCGTCCACAGCAGCATGCCCGGAATCTTTTCAGCAGGCGGATATAGCATGTCCCAGACAAACGTATTGATCCCGTTGGTGCATTCCAGCCGCGTATCCTGGTCTTTCGCTCGGGTGCTGAATGTCCGGATGGACTTTTGTTGTTTGTCGAAGATGGTGATGGATACCCTGGGGGAATCCGGTGCGTCTTTCAGCCAGTACCGGAAAACGACGCCGTTGGGCGGGTTTTCCCCCGCATTGGGGATGGACCGCTCACGGCGGCGGCGACCGCCGCCTTCCATTCGCCAGGAATCATTCACCGTAAAAACATGCAGATGTGACCCCAGGGAGTCCGGGGACATTTGTTGAAGCAGGCTCAGGTCATCCAGCGCCCAGAAAGCGCGGCCCTGGGTCGCAATAAGCAGGTCGTTATCCTTGATCGTAAGGTCCGTCACCGGAACCACCGGCAGGTTGAGTTGGAATGGCCTCCAATGCTCTCCGTCGTCAAAGCTGATATACATCCCGTATTCGGTACCGCAATACAGTAGCCCCGGCCTGCGCCGGTCGGCACGGACGACGCGCGCGAAATGCATGGGATCGATCCCTTTGGTGATCAGCTTCCAGGTCTTTCCATAGTCTTCCGTCTTGAAAATATAGGGCGTGTAGTCGTCGAGGCGGAAGCGCGTGCCCACGAAATAAGCGGTCCCCGGTTTATAGGGGTCCGTCTCGACACAGTTCCACAGGGTCCATTTGCCGGCCTGCGGTGGCGTCACATTGTCCCAATGGCCGCCACCGTCCTTGCTGACGTAGATCAGCCCGTCATCGCTGCCCGTCCACAACAGGTCCTTCTCCAACGGCGATTCCGTAGCCGTATAGATCGTGCAATAATATTCCGCGGAAGAATTGTCTTTGGTGATCGGGCCACCGCTGGGCCCTTCTCTGAACTTATCGTCAGTCGTCAGGTCGGGACTTATCGCCGCCCAGCTCTGCCCTTCGTTTTCCGTAACGAAGAGCCGGTTGCCACCTGCGTACAATCGGTGCGGATTGTGGGGAGAAAAGAAAATGGGGTAATTCCACTGAAACCGATATTTCACGGAATCGGCGCCGGAGCCCATAGGGTTATCGGGCCATACGTCGATGGCACGGCTGTCGCCGGTCCGATGGTTTACCCGCCCGAGGAAACCGCTGTAGTTACCGCCATAGACGATGTCAGGGTTGAGTGGGTCGGCCACGATGTAGCCCGCTTCGGCACCGGCCGTCGGTTCCCAATCCCGCTCCGTAATAGCCGGACCTGCGGTTCTGCTCCTGATGCGAAGGCTGGAGTTGTCCTGCTGCGCCCCCAATAAACGATAAGGAAAAGCATTGTCGGTGGATACCCGATATATTTGCGCGGTAGGCTGATTATCCACGGAACTCCAGTCGCTCCCGCCGTCGAAGCTGACCTGTGCGCCGCCATCATCAGCAAGAATGAGACGGTGGCCATCCGCCGGATCGATCCACAGGTCATGGTGGTCACCATGTGGTGAAGGCAACGCCATGAACGTTTTTCCTCCATCCAGGCTGCGCATCAACTCGACGTTGGGACAGTAGACGATGTTTTCATTTTTGGGATCCACGTACACCCGGTTGAAGTACCAGGCGCGTTGCTTGATCTCATTGTCCGAATTGAGGCGAGTCCACGTCTCACCCCTGTCCGGACTGACATATAATCCGCCTTCCGCGTTTTCTATCATGGCGAATACCTTGTCGGGATCGGATGCCGACAAAGCGATATTCACAACACCCCAGACCCCCTTCGGCAAGCCTTTGTGCGCGGACAAATTGGTCCAGGTCTCGCCTCCGTCGATACTCTTGTATAAACCGCTGCCTTCCCCGCCGCTCTCCATGCTATACGGCGTCCGCTTCACCCGCCACATGCCCGCGTACAGCACGGAAGGGTTACCGGGCTCCATGACGATCTCCGAGCAAGCGGTCTGGTCGTTGACAAAAAGGACACGCCGCCAGGATTTGCCTCCATCGGTGGTCTTGTATACGCCCCTTTCCGTATTGGGGCCGAATAAATGCCCCATCGCGGCGACCCATACTATATCGGGGTTTTTGGGATGGACTACGATCCGGGCGATATGACGGCTGTCCTTAAGACCGAGGTTTTGCCAACTGCGGCCGCCATTGTCCGTGCGCCAAATGCCGCCCATGTTTTCGGAGACATTGTTCCGCAACGTACTTTCCCCCTCTCCGGCATATACGATGGTCTCATCGCTTGGAGCAACAGCCACCGCGCCCACGCCACCGCCGAAAAACCCGTCGGAGACATTTTTCCAGTTGCTGCCACCGTCCGTCGTCTTCCAAAGTCCGCCTCCCGTCGCCCCGAAATAGAAAATATTTTTATTGGTCATGCTGCCGGAAACTGCATCCGCCCTGCCCCCTCGGAAGGGGCCGATCAGCCTATATTTCAGGGGAGCGAAGAATATGGAGTCGATCTTCTGTGCGAAGAGCGAGCCCGGCAACAGCAACAGCAAAAAGTAAGTCAGCCGTTTCATTTATTTAATTTTTATTAAATCAAGACCCGCAGCCTTCAACTGCGTATTCAGTGCGGGTAAATCTTTCTCCTGTATTTGTTTCCAGGCGGCCATCGTTTGTGCGGCCGCCATTTCTGTCGCCTTCAGGCCATCGATCACTTGCGTGGTCGGCGGTTCGTCGGCCCCTTCCAGGATGGAAAATACTCCTGTATAATCGCCCTGCAACTGACCAAACGTCTTCACCTTCGTGCTGGAGGCCGCACCTCTCCTTCGGCCGCCGGCTCCTTCCAACTGCGCGGCCTTCGCATCCAGGTCCTGTAATGCCGTGGTGAATGCACCCGAACTATGTTGCAGCAGCGTCGCCAGTTCGGACCTGAGCCCGCGCACCTCGTCATAGGCCTGCATCGCGGCCTGCCGTCCTTTATAGGCCTGCAGAGCAAGATCGTGTTGCTGTTGCAGGACAAGCAAAGGCGTTTTTACGCGAGGGTCCATCCGAACCGTCAGCGGCTGTGTGTACGTTTTGCCGTTTACGGTCAACTTAACGGTATAGACACCGGGCATCGCCCAGGGCGATGTGGCTGCGGGGGCGGTATTGGCGTAGATGGCGCCGATCGGATATTCAGCCGGTACATTCAAGGGTTGATAGTGCAGGTCCCAGATCATCCGGTGCGGCCCCGCCTGGGAGGATAGTACCTGTTGCGGCCGGATCCAATAGGTGGGGATATTCACATCTGGGATCGTATACATCGTGTCGGTGCTGGCAAAATGGCGGACCAACCTGCCCCGGGCATCGGAGATATCGAGTGTCACCGGTCCGGCGGCTCCTTCCTTCACATAGTAGTCGATCGCCGCACCGTCCGGGGGATTCTCTCCCCCGGGTTCGTCCCCCGGCAGCGGAGTATCCGGCCACATATCCCATCGGACGCGAATGGCAGGCGCAGGCTTATATAAAACTGTTGGCTCCGTTGCCGTCATTTGCCGGAGCGGCGCAATATCATCGAGGATCCAAAACGAACGGCCATGGGTACCCACCACTACATCGTCGTCTTTGAAAACGAGGTCGCGGATGGACGTCGCCGGCATGTTCAACCGCAAAGGACTCCAGTGTGCTCCGTCGTCAAAGGAAATCAAAACAAATCTTTCGGAGCCGGCCAGCAGCATTCCTTTGCGCCGCGGATCTTCCCTGACGACATTGATGGGGTCGTCCGGCAGACCAGCATCGATCTCCGTCCAGGTACGTCCCCCGTCATGCGTCTTAAAAATATGCGGATGCATATCGTCCAGCCGGATTCCATTGATCGCGGCGTAAGCCGTCCCGGCGTCCGAGTGACCGGCATCGATCAGCGAGACCTTGCTCCAGTCTGGAATCCCGGGCGGCGTCACGTTCTTCCAGGTCTTGCCGCCGTCGCGGGTAACATGGATCAACCCGTCGTCGGTGCCCGCCCAGATCGTCAACGGATCCACGGGTGATGGGGCAACCGTATAAATAACGCCGCGTCGTGGCATCTTCGTCAGACTTTCGGTATTGTAAATGCCAACACTGGCCGGGACGGCCCAGGTTTCGCGGCTGAGATCAGGGCTGATCACCTGCCAGGAATGGCCTCCGTTGCTGGTTTTGAACAATACATTGCCGGCAAAATAAAGCGTATGGGGGTCAGTCGGTGAAAAGAGCACGGGAGCTGTCCGAAGAAAGCGGTATTTGCCGCTTCGAACAGCCTCGGGAGCAATATTCTGTATCTGGCCCGTTCGTTTGTCATAGCGGGTTATCTTTCCGCCGTAAATAATATTGGGGTCCAGCGGATCGGGCGCGACATAGCCGTATTCCTCCACACCCACCGGGTGCCATTCGCGGAAGGTAATCTGACCATCGTTGCCGCGGGAAGCGATCCCGATAGAGCCGCTTTCCTGCTGGCCACCGTATACATTGTATGGAAAAGCATTGTCGGTGATCACGTGATAGAACTGCGCCGTCGGCTGGTTGTACCAGGAAGAGAAGGTATGTCCGCCATTGACGGTGACGATGGCGCCCTGGTCACAGGCGACCAGCATAATTTCCGGATGATCGGGATTGATCCAAAGGCGATGATAGTCATCGCCGCCCGGGGCGCCCTTAAAAGCATTCCAACTGGCCCCGCCATCGACCGATTTCCAGACAACGACGTCCGCAGTATAAACGATATCTTTATTTTTCGGGTCGGCCTTTACTTCGGCGAAGTCGTCCCCGCGACCCCAGAAACGCTGGTCACTATTCAATTTCTGCCAGGATTCGCCGCCGTCGTCGCTTCGATAGATCCCACCATGTGCGCCGGCCTCCACCGTGGCATAGAGGCGGCTGGGATCGGACGGCGCAATACAAAAGCCGATACGCGAAAGACCCTGGGCGGTAGTCGGCAATCCTTGCGTCAACTGATGCCAGGTGTTGCCCCCGTCGGTGGATTTAAATAAACCGCTGTTCGGGCCGTTCCATGCCCCATTCTCCCAGGGGCCCTGGCGCCCGGCCCACAAGTCCGCATAGACAATCTGCGGATTCGTCGGATCAAGGGTCACCTGCACGGCCCCGGTATTCTCATCCTTGTACAGGACCTTTTCCCAGGTCTTACCGCCATCCGAACTACGGTATACACCCCTTTCGGGATTTGGGCCGTATGGGTGGCCCAGCACGGCGACGAAGACCCGGTCAGGGTCATGTGGATCGATTGCCAGGCCGCCCATCTGCTGACCCGCTGCAAGTCCCAGGTGCGTCCAGGTTTTGCCCGCGTCGGAAGACCGGTATATCCCGTCGCCTACGGACAGGTCGGGACGCTGGATGCCTTCCCCGCTGGCCACGTAAACGATATTCGGATCCGAAGGCGCCACGGCCACATCCCCGATCGAGCCCGTGGACTGACCATCGAAGATGGGATCCCACGTCCGGCCAAAATCGGTCGTTTTCCAGACGCCCCCATTATTGACGCCAATATAAAACACATTGGGCTGCTGCGGCACCCCGCATCCGCCGACGGTTCGACCGCCGCGATGGGGGCCGATCATGCGCCAGCGAAGGTTGCCGAACAACGAGGTATCGATATCCTGTGAAAGCGCTGAACCCGTGAATCCGAGTAGCAGCAGGGCGGAAACCACCGGGCGCAGCCGGGGAGCCCAATTCCCAAGTAATTTTCTCATGTTGTGATAATTGCCAAAAAATTACAACTTGATTACCTTTCCATCGATACCGTTCTTCAACTTTTATCCATATTTCTCAGGTGCCTGGTCCTGAGTTTGCTCAAGAACTCCGGAGATATGCCAAGGTAGGATGCAATATAATGCTGGGGCACGCGTTGGGGAATGGTCGGATAGCGCTTTATAAATTCGAGATATTTTTCCATCGCTGAAAAGGTAACGGTTCTGAACAACCTGCTTTGAACCGTCGAAAGATGGCGTTGTATCATAAGGCGGAACATCCTTTCAAGCTTGGGCACTTCTGCTAAAAGCCGCTCTTTTGATTGCCGCGAAAGCATTAAAAGCGCGCAATCTTCCAATGTTTCAATATACATACTGCTGACCTTTTGATCCTCGAAACTGGTAATATCGCTGACCCACCAATCTTCAATGGCAAACTGAAGGGTTAGTTCAGCTCCATGGTTGTCGATATAATACTCGCGGATGCAGCCCTTGATTACATAAGCTTCAAAATTGCAAATATTGCCTGCTTGCAGGAGCATTGTTTTTTTGGGTATCACTTTATACTGCAGAATCGAATTAAAATATTCCAATTCCCACGCTGATAAACTAACACACTTTAAAACATATGCATTAATATTTTGAAACATTATTGATAATTTCTTGTCCCAGTTCAATGGATTTTGGCTAAAGCAGGTCCAAATTTACATTATGGAAACTATCATAAATAAAATGTTTACCGAAATCGAAAACCTTATACCGGTCTACATGCAAAACCCCGAAGATAGAAACATTGCCAACGGCAACGTCGCTGTTTGCATCATAGCCGAAAATGGAATGGTGTTTGGCAGAATGCTGGGAACCAACAAACCCAGGCAAAGACAATCTTATAAAATCGCCTGGACTAAGGCAAGCCAGGTTTGGCTGACGGGCGTTAAAACCGGCGAGTACGAAAAAATGGTTTTTAACGGGCTCGCTGAAGAAAATGGCAATGGCATAGAAGCCCCTGATCTGATAGGATGGCAGGGTGGCCAACCGCTTATCCTGCCTGACGGTTCAAAGCTTTCGGTTGGTTTTAGCGGCTTCAGAGGCATCATTGACCTTGAAATAATGGTAAAAGCACTTGACAAAGCAACCGAAGTTTAACGATATGCCCTACCTACCCAACCCCACCCGTTACAAAAGTATGCAATATCGCCGTTGCGGTAAAAGCGGTTTGTTGCTACCAGCCGTGTCGCTGGGCCTTTGGCATAATTTCGGCGGTATCGATACGCTGGAAAATGGACGTACTATTTTAAAGCTGGCTTTTGATAACGGCATAACGCATTTTGATTTGGCGAACAACTATGGCCCACCGACCGGTTCGGCTGAAGAAACCTTCGGTAGAATTTTTAAGGATGACTTTACAACATACCGTGATGAGTTGATAATCTCGACAAAAGCAGGTTGGAGAATGTGGGATGGGCCGTATGGGGATTGGGGATCAAAAAAATACCTGGTTGCCAGCTTGGATCAAAGTTTGAAGCGTATGGGCTTGGATTATGTAGATATATTTTATCACCACCGTCCCGATTCCCAGACGCCCCTGGAAGAAACGATGGGCGTCCTTGACCTTATTGTACGACAGGGGAAAGCCCTGTATGTGGGCATATCAAGTTATAATGCCATCGAAACAGAAGCCGCTATCAGGGTATTAAACCGGCTTGGTACGCCGTGCCTGATTCACCAACCAAGATATTCGATGTTCGACCGTTGGATAGAAGACGGCCTACTGGATGTGCTTGAAGGCAACGGCATTGGCTGTATCCCGTTTTCTCCGTTGGCACAGGGCCTCCTGACCGACAAATATTTGAAAGGTATCCCCGAAGGCTCAAGAGCTGCAAGCCACAGGGGGAACGGCGCCATTGATGAAAATGGGATTACCGATGAAAAAATTGCCAAGGTGATCAGGCTTAATGAAGTCGCCCTGGCGCGCGGACAAAACCTGGCTCAAATGGCACTTTCGTGGATCTTAAAAGACGACCGCATTACCTCCGTGTTAATCGGCGTAAGTAAACCCGAACAGGTTTCGGATTCACTTAAATGTCTTGAAAATATCTCATTTTCAACCGATGAGCTCGAAAGAATAAATAGCATTTTATGAAAAATATACTGCTCATTATGGCGGCTTTCACCCTGAGCCGCCATTACGCTTCAGCCCAGACAACCATCGACCATAAGGTCGATAGCTTACTTGCCAAAATGACATTAGCCGAAAAAGTAGGGCAGATGACTAACCTGGTAATAGATGTTATTTCAAAAACCGGTCCATCGGGTAAGGTCACCGAACCCCACGAGATCGATGAACAAAAACTGGAAGAAAGAATACTGAAATATCACATCGGCTCGTTTCAAAACGTTGCAGGGCATGCTTATGACCGTAAACATTGGTACGAAATCATATCGGCCATACAGCACGTAGCGATGCAGGACAGGCTTAAAATACCTGCATTATATGGCATCGATGCCATTCATGGCGTTACCTATACTTTGGGCAGTACCTTGTTCCCCCAGGAAATTGCTATGGCTGCCACTTTTAATCCCGAACTTATTCAGAAAGCGGGCGAGATCTCCGCCTACGAGACCCGCGCCAGCTATATCCCCTGGAATTTTTCCCCGGTTTTGGATGTGGCTAAGGTCCAGGCCTGGCCAAGGGTATACGAAACTTTTGGCGAAGACCCTTACCTGGTAAAAACAATGGGGGTCGCTATTATTAAAGGCTACCAGGGGAATAGTGTAGGCGACAAGTTCCATGTCACCTCGACGATGAAACACTTTTTAGGGTATGGCGATCCGTTGAGCGGCAAGGACCGTACACCTGCCTGGATACCTGACCGTTATATGCGCGAGTATTTTTTACCGCCATTTATTGAAGCGATAAAAGCGGGGTCACGTACATTAATGGTAAACTCATCCGAGATTAACGGGGTCCCAGTGCACTCCAGTAAATATTTGCTCACGGATGTACTTCGCAAGGAATTAAAGTTTGATGGTATCGTAATTTCGGATTGGATGGATGTTAGTTACCTCCATACCCGCCATCACGTCGCCGCGACCGAAAAAGATGCCGTAGCGCTGGCTGTCAATGCCGGCCTCGATATGTGTATAGTGCCTTATGACTATAGTTTCTACAATTATCTGATTCAATTGGTTCATGAAGGCCGGGTGCCCATCTCGCGGATTAATGAATCGGTCAGGCGGATACTGCATGTTAAATATGAGTTGGGGTTGTTTGACCGGCCTATCGGAAACCCGGAAGACTACCCTGATTTCGGCTCGGATAAATTCAAAGCTATTAGCCGCCAGGTGGCAGTTGAGTCAATTACATTGCTTAAAAACAATAACCACGTACTGCCGTTACAAAAGAGCATTCGGGTGCTGGTAACCGGTCCGACAGCCAATACTATGCGCTCGCTTGACGGCGGCTGGAGCTACACCTGGCAGGGCGAGCAGGATGATAAGTATGCGGCCGAAAAAAACACGATTTTGGAGGCCATCGAACAAAAAATCGGCAAACAAAATGTGGTATATGAAGCAGGGGCAGACACGGCTGTAGACTCGGCAAAACAAGTGGACGCAATAGTGCTTTGCCTTGGCGAATCGTCTTACACGGAAAATTTAGGAAATATCGACGATCTCGACTTGCCGTCAGCTCAGATTGAATTGGCGCAACAACTGGCAAAAACCGGAAAACCCGTTGTGCTAGTATTGGCAGAGGGAAGGCCGCGCATAGTCACGCCGGCAAACGATGCCGTTGCAGCTACCCTGATGGCTTATCTGCCCGGAAACGAAGGTGGCAATGCTGTAGCAGACATCTTATTCGGCGACGTAAACCCCTCCGGGAAATTGCCTTTCACCTATCCGAGATCCCCCAATGCACTGGTCAACTATTACCGCAAAAACATCGAGAATGGCAATGGGGATGACTCGCATGGTTATAATCCGCTATATGAGTTCGGCTTTGGATTGAGTTATACCACCTTTCAATACCATAACTTACGGGCAGACAAACCCGATCTTAAGGATAATGGAACGCTGACCATCCATGTTGATGTAACCAATACGGGGGGACGAGACGGCAAGGAGACCGTCTTGCTGTTTATCAGTGAGCTATATGCGTCCATCACCCCGGATACCAAGCGTTTAAGGGCATTCGATAAGATCGACCTAAAGGCCGGGGAAACCAAAACGGTTACTTTTAAAATTAGCGCCAGGGATATTGCCTACGTAAATGATAATGGCAAAACAGCAGCCGAACCAGGCGAATTTAAAATCCAAATTGCAAATCAAACTTTAGGCTTCAAGTATGCCACATCAAAGCAATTCAACAAACAAACAGATGGTAAATTGTAATACACTAGTCATATTGGCGGTCCTTTCCTGGAATACTTCGTATGGTCAGCGATATATGGGCAAACCATTTATTGATTCTTGCACCATGACATTCAAACCATACCCGGCCGACTACAATGTGCCCTATATGATCTGGGAGGAGAAGGTGTCGCTTATCATGACACCGATAGTATCAATCAGGGGAGCGGGAAGCTAAATCCAGCCGACGGCGACTATTTAAACGAATTCCGAATGAAAGAAGGCGTTGATATATCCTACACTAAATTTCGGGAACCTCCCATAGACAACAATGCTTATAATTTGGTAATGCCATCAAAGGATCAACTTTATGTCGGTTGGACTGCACCGGGCGAGTGGATAAAATACACCGTTTTAGTAAAGGAAACGGGAACATACGCACTTGGCATTATGTACACATCAAATCAAGGCGGGAAGGTGTCAATTTCGGTAAATGATATTGATGCAACAGGCCCCGTTGATATTCCATCGACTTATGTAAAAGCTGATCCTGTAAATTGGCGGCAATGGCACCACTGGAACTATTTAAAAGATTTTTCGCAGATAAAATTGATTAAGGGTATTCAAATCATCACCTTATACACAAGGGAAACAGGCCAAATGAATTATGCCTATATTGATTTTACACGCTTATGAAATTAAGGCCTGTCCGTGGTTACATCCTGCGCCAGCGTGGCATCATCTCCGCGTTCGCCCATACGCTTATCCAGTGAGAACAAAGCGCTGTGCGTAGCATCCTTCCCGCCGGCCACCCGGATCATATCCAACAGTTCGATGGCAAGGTTTTCTTCTTCCGTCTGTTCTTTGACAAACCATTGTATAAAATTCCAGGTCGCCCAGTCTTCCTCTTCCATACTCTGTTTCACCAGCTTATAGATCCACTCCGTATTCTCCACTTCGTGCTTGAATACCTTTTCAAAGCAGTCATTGACACTCGTCGGATTTGCCGAAGGCGCGGGGATCTCCGAAATCGTCACTTTCCCACCGCGTTTAAGGATATACTCCAGGAACTTCATCATATGATCCCGCTCTTCCTTTGAATGCCGGAAAAGGAAGTTCGAAATACCTTCATACCCCTCGTTATCCGCCCAGCAGCCATAAGACAGGTAGATCTGTGACTGAAGGTTCTCCTTGTTCATCTGTGCATTCAGGGCTGCCTGCATGGTCTTTGAAAGTCGATTTGAGTCCATAGTAGCAATTTTTCGGTAAGTTAGTGAAAGGCGGGAACTTTTTAACAAGGATCGCCCATTTGTATAAGCCCCATCAGTAAATGGAGCACGGCCACCACCCTTTTCAACTCGGGAAGCTGGTAAAAATCGGCATAGGATTTGGGACAATGGAAACTAAATCCCCTTTTCGCATTCGGCGACAATA
>Ga0206863_1140_pt1 | contig 24535 bp, 22 predicted proteins | sample Alteio_BWOrgCont_41_FD_152634 | JGI IMG/M metagenome (GOLD analysis project Ga0206863, IMG submission 152634) | Enriched cells from forest soil in Barre Woods Harvard Forest LTER site, Petersham, Massachusetts, United States -... | ecosystem: Environmental > Terrestrial > Soil > Temperate forest >...
CGATGGTCGTGACGCGGGCCAGGGCCTGGGCACGCGTAATGAAGTCGCGCTGTACGCCCACCAGCATGGCCATGATGCCGAAGCCGCTGCCTCCTGTGGTGACCTGGGACTGGGTCATCCGCTCCTTGGCCATGCCGCTGTTCGCATCGGCGCCGCTCCAGAAATAGTTGAAGGTTTGTTGTTCCACCAGCGTCAGGAGGGCCGAGTCGCTGATCCTCGGGAATTTGTCGCTGGTGTCGATGGAGGTGATGAAGGGAACGGTCAGGGTGCTCCTGATGGAATCGCTGAGTGTGGATTCCAATCCGGCCGTGATTTTGAAAAGATAGGATGAAAGCGTCGTCAGGGGAGAGGAAGGCTGCAACAAGATGGTCGAATCATTCGGATAGGAATACGTTCCTGGAATAGGGATTCCCCCAATGTTGGCTATGTACACGTTGTTCTGTACGCTGGCTTGTTTCACCGACGAAGAAAAGGTCATCCGGATCGTCGTAGTGTCACTTACATTATAGTAATACTCACCTACACTGTCCATTCCACTTACCGTAAGGGAAGTCAAAAAAAAAGGTTGGGGTGCGGGAGGCTGGACCGATCCTTTTTTCGAACACGCCGACAGGACTACAAACACTGCCGGTACAAGCCAATACTTTTTCATCTGGTCAATATTGATAATAATGAGGTTGTCCTGCAAAACAGGACAACCTCATCAGATAAGAAGAATATGGTCAGGTGACCTTAGAATCCAGCCTGTTCCAGAATATAGAGCGATTTGACGTCGCTGGCGCTAAGGGCGGTATTGTAAACCCTCAGGTGTTCCATAGCACCCAGGTAGTTTCCTGCCCAGGGCTCGGTGCCATTGTCGGACAGAGGAGGTACGGTATTGACACTCCATGCGCCGAATACGATACCAGTCGCATATTTAAACTGCAGATTTCCCCAGGGGGTTGCGCCGTTGGGGTTCGAGTTCGGAGTACCACCTGCGGGAGGAGTTCCGGGATCGGCCTGGAACATTTCCAATCCGACGTAACCAGGATAGGTGGTATAAGGTCCTTCTACCGGGATAACCGTACCGTTCTCATACACGTTTACGGTAGAGGATGCCCCATTGTAGGTCACTACGACATGGGTCCATTTGCTTACAGCCGTATCCAGGTAGGCGTCCATGTAATAGGTCTGGTAGGAAATGGCAGCGCCCCCGGGCCAGTTTTGCATCTTTAAACCCAGTTTGATCGTGTCCGTAGAGGTAGAAGGTATGATTCCAAGGTGGATGTTGGACTGCCACTGAGTGGAGTCCGCCAGTTGGAAAAAGGCCTCTTCACTTCCTCCGCTGGCGATCTGTGGAGTATTGATCCAAACCGAAACGGTAAAGCTTTGCATGGCAGGAATGGCAGACCCGGGGTTGCTAATGGTAGCATAACCCGTACTGGATCCCTGGAAGGCCGAGGTACCGGACAACATCCCCGTCGAAAAAGTGGCTCCCGAATTGGTGGCTGAAAGGCCTCCCTTGACGTCCGTCAGGTTTCCATTAAAGGGCCAATAGGACAACAACGCAGTGGTCTGAATCTGCTCAGACGAATCATAGCCCCCGGGATTAGTGGGTCCTACCGGAGTAGTAGTTCCCCCTCCATTGTTCTTTGAACAGGCAGTAAATACACTGCCTGCGGCAATGATGGATACACCTATAATCCACATTCCCAGTTTTCGATTACTCGTTTTCATACTAATTGATTTTTAAATTGATAGACTTGATATGGTTTGAATTTATTCATATCCTGGATTTTGAGTCAGCTTGCCCCCGCTAACGGCTATTTCCGAAGAAGGGATCGGCATAATTTCATTGACTCCCGCCATAAACGTTTTACCCGAAGCATTCATGATCTGGGCCGCCCGGCCTTGCCGGACAATGTCCCAAAAGCGGTCATGTTCCATGGCGAGTTCCACGTGGCGTTCGTTCCAAATGGCCAACCTCATATTGGACTGGCCGGAAGCGGAAGTTGGTCCCAGGCCCGCCCTGGCACGAACCATATTCAGGTAGGCCGCGGCGTTTCCGGTTCCTCCCAGCTCGTTTTGCGCCTCGGCTTTGATCAACAATACTTCTGCGTAGCGCAGTATGTGCAGGTTCTTCTGGCAATTGCTCCTGTCCCCGTCAAATACTTCGATTTGGGGTATGGTACCCTCGGGCAGGATCTCGCTGTGATATGCCTTATAATTGTACCTGGCGCTGGTGCCCACCATGGTAGGAACCACGAAGCCATCGAACAGGGTGTCCGAAGGACCTCCGGCTGGTAAGTTGATGATGGTGGACGCTTGTCTCAGGTCACCCGCTTCGTAGGAAGCCTGCAGGCTCGTGGAAGGGTCGTCGAAACCGTATCCGTCGTCACCCGCGGGTTGGTTGAATCCGGGATTATTCCAGGGGGTCGTAGGAATTCCCATTCCATTATCCTGCCGGGGTCCCTGGTATTCGACATATCCGGGTATGCCGTAGTCGGCATTCCCATATATGCCCGTCTCCACCTCGAAGACCGATTCCGCGCAGTTATCCCCCGCCTGGCGCCAAAGAATGGAGTAATCCGGCATGAGCGCGTATTGTCCCGAAGAAATGACGTCCGATGTCAGGCTATCGGCTTCCTGCCAGTTCTTTAAGTAGAGGTCCACTTTAGCCAGCAAAGTTTCCGCGGCCCCCTTGGTGGCCCGTCCCACGGGCTGAGCGGATTTCAAGGGCAAATTGGCTACGGCAAACTGTAAATCCGGAAGAATGATATTACTATAAATATAGCTGGCCGACGCCCTCACGAAAAAGCTGCTGTCCGGTGCCTGGGGATTAGCCACGGTGACTACCGGAGGCACACCCCCGAACATGCGTACCAGGTTGAAGTAAAGGTACGCGCGCAAAAACCGCATTTCGGCGGTCTGCGTGGTGACCGTAGCAGCAGGCAGGGCACCTCCCGTCTCTGCAAGTGCCGCCATCGCAATATTGACGCGGGAAATGCCCGCATAATATCCACGCCAAAGCCCCGCTATGTACGTATTGTCCGAGGTTTCAGTGAAATTATCGAGGTCTCCGGCCATCGGTTGATCCGCAGGATAGCTTCCTTTATCAGCGTCATCGGACATGATATTCGTTACCGTTATGAAATAAATGCCGTGAATATCATATTGGCCGAATTCCGATTGAGTCGGGTCAGGCGTAATGAGCGCGTTGTAAGCTCCTATTACATAGTTCAGGGCAACCTGTGGATCCACGGAAGCGGCCCCTTGTCCCTGGACAGGAACATTCAAGAAGTTTTTCGAGCAACCAACCCCCAGGGCGGCAACGCAAAAAATTATGAGCCATGTATATTTCATTACAATCGATTTAAACTTATGCAATTGTTGTTCCAGTAATCACAGCCCGAGGTTTATTCCGAAGGCAAAAATCCTTGTGGTCGGATATGTGCCCATCTCGATCCCCGCATTGGTGGCCTGACTACCTGGTAATTCGGAGGAAAAGCCATCATATTTCTTGAGGGTTACAAGGTTTTGCCCATTAACGAAAATCCTGAGGCTGGATATTACCTTTTGCCGGTCCAGCATCCTGGAAGGCATATTGTACCCTATGACAAGGTTGTTGAGTCGCACGAAGGAGCCTGAAGAAATAAAATAAGAGGAGGCCGGTTGGTTTCCCCCGTTCGCCGCCGGTTGCGTTTCGGATTTGTTCGATTGGGTCCAGTAACTGGTGGCCACCGCTTTCTCCACATTATCGGTAGTCGTCACCCGGGCCTGCTCCTTGCCATTATACACACGGTTTCCCAGGTTGGAATAAATATCCAGGGACAAGTCCCAGGATTTCCAGGTAACCCCTCCGTTTATACCTATGTACAATTTGGGTTGATAAGCGCCCTGGTAGGTCGTATCGATCGTACCATTCGAATTGAATTTATAGATCAGGCTGCCTGGCCCTGCATCGGGTTCGAGCAGATTTCCGTTTTTATCCGTGTAATTGTCGACCTGTGCCTGGTTTTGGAACACCCCAATCACCTGCCGCATGAAGAAGGCCCCGATCGGATAGCCCGGCTTGGTTTCCGTGGTAAAATAGCCGTTGATATTCCCGTCGAAAAATGGCAACCCGCCGTTCAGGCTGGTGACCGTATTCTTGTTGTAAGTGAGGTTGCCCCCGACGAAATATGAGAGGTTGCGATTGATATTATCGTGCCAGCGGGCGGAAAATTCCAATCCTTTGTTATCTATCGTCGCCGCATTGATCAGCTCGTCTCCCGGGGTAATGGTGCTGCTGGGGTTGTTCTGGCTCCCGAAGGTGCCGGGTACACGCACATAGATCAAGGCATTGGTGGCTTTTTTATCGTACACGTCCAGTTCCCCGGTCAGGTGGTTATTCAAAATCCCGTATTCCAAACCGAAATCCGCTTCCTTTACCACTTCCCAGTTCAATCCGAGGTCCTTTACCTGCGGAACGATCTGACCCGTGACACTTCCCTGTGTGCCCCCGGAATTTCCGCTGTTGAAAAAATAGGGGATATTCGAAATGTTTGTTTGAATAGAGGCATCTGAAGGGATGTTCGAGTTTCCAAGCTCTCCCCAACTGGCCCTTAATTTCAAATGTTGAAAGGTCTTCTGGTTTTGCATGAACTTCTCGCTGCTGATCACCCAACCGGCACTGACCCCCGGAAAGTACCCCCAACGGTGTTGGGCTGAGAATACCGAACCCCCGTCTGCCCTGAAATTGCCCGTGAATTGATACCGCCCGTCGAAGCTGTAGAAAATTCTCCCCAGGTAGGAGTTCGTGGTATATTCGTCGACTGTGCTGTTGTTGTATTGGAAATTCTGATCGCCATCCTGCAGGTACCATTCACTTGGAATGGGAGGAACACTGTACCGGTAAGCGGAGAAACCTACATTATAATATTTTTGGGCTTCCGTGCCTGCAAGGAGGCTCAACCTGCTTCGCCCAAAATCTTTATCGAAGCCAATGGTATTGGTCCATACCCAATGATAATATTTTGAATTGCTTATGTTCAAAACGCTCCTTGTCGCCCCCTGAGATCCCCCACTCACATTAAAGAAAGTAGTATCATTTGGATGTTGATAGGTGTATGCACGGTCATCGTAGAAATTCAACTCATCACCGAAGGCAGACTTTAAGGTCACCGAGGGGATGGGCTTTATTTCAACGTAAACGTTTCCCTGAAGTCTATTATTGTGACTGAGGTCATTCGTGCTTTGGGCATCCAGGATAGGATTACCCACATTCTGGTAAGCAGAAGTATTTCCGAATTTTCCACCGACCATGGCCGGAACCGTAGGCGCCGCTCGATACGCATCCTCCGTAATAGTGCTCGTGGGAACATTCTGGGAGGGTTGTCCGGCCCAAGAGGCCGTGGTCCCGATTTTTAGCCACGTGGCAGGCGTAAACTCATTGTTCAACCGAACCGTGTAGCGGCTGTAGTCATTGCCGATGATGATACCGTCATCCGTCTCATAACCTACACTCAAGGCATATCTGTATTGGGAACTGCCTCCCGTGAGGGAAAGGTTATGTGTTTGGTAAAACGCATTGCGCAATACCGAATTATACCAATTCGTGTTATACCCCGTCGGAAAGAGCGTAGGCCCCAAAGCAGCGGACTCATATTGCAGGTACTGTTGGGCATTGGCCATGGGCACCACGTATGCCGCCTGCTGTACCCCGATATTGAGGCTATAATTTACCTTCATCTTCCCTGTCCCTTGCCGGGTAGTGATCAGGATCACCCCGTTGGCTCCCCTGACCCCGTAAATGGAGGCAGCGGAGGCGTCCTTCAGCACATCCAGGGAGGTTATATCCGCGGTATTGATATTGGTAATATCGTCCGTCCAGATTCCATCAACGATATACAAGGGATTCGCTCCGGCTAGGATGGATCCCGCGCCCCTTATAATGACCTGAGGCATGCTTCCCGGCTGTCCGCTGCTGGTTACCTGGACCCCGGCTATCTGGCCCTGGAGTGCCTGGGTGGCAGTCAATACGGGTTGTTTCGTCAATACATCCCCCGACACGTGTGCGACCGCCCCCGTCACATCTATTTTTTTCTGGACCCCATATCCGACAACGACAACCTGTTGCAGTTCCTGTTTCGATTCCTTTAAGGTTATGGCGATTTCCTGAGCCGGATCCGCAACCGTTGTTTCCTGATCGTCATATCCGACATAGGAAAAAACGAGCACTGTTCCGGAAGCTGCATCGATTGAAAAATTACCCTGTGCGTCGGTAACCGTTCCCTTCTTCGTCCCTTTGATAACGACGGATACTCCCAGCAAGGGCGTCCCGCTATCGGATAAAACCTTCCCGTGGACCGGCGGTGGCGGAGCCCCCGGCGATCCATCCCGGATCACCACCAGGTTATTATCCATAAGCTGGAAGGACAGGCGGGTGTTGGAAAACAGCCTTTGAAGCACATCCATGAGGGTGGCGTCGGTAACGTCCAGGTCAACCTTCTGATGAATATCCGCTACCCCGGCATTGTAAAGAAACCGGAACGTTCCCTCCTTTTCTATCGATGAAAGGATGTTGGCGATCTCCGTTTGTTTAAAATTCAGGGTGAGTTTTTGGGAAATGGCATGACCCGAAACCTGGCAAATACTGATAATAACAAGCAAAATGGCAAGCTTCATACTCAAAAGCAGTTTTTTCACCGCAGGCGACAGCAATTCATCACCCGCTAGTGGGGATTTTTTCATATTTTAGATTTCCAGGTTAATAAATAGCAAACTTGCATCATTGCCTTTCGCTTGATTCCAAGTTTACGTTAGCCTCAGGCGGGGGATGTGGCAGCATTTCCCGCTGTTTTTTTCTCAGCTTCCCTTATCCCTGGGGAAGGATTTGAATGTCGTTCCCATTTATCTTATAGTTGAACTTTGCGGTCATTTTAAGGTCGTCCAGGGCTTGTACAATGGTTTCCTTCTCGAAAGAACCATAGAATCGATAGGTTTTCAATTCCTCCGAGGAAAAACGGATCTGGACGTTATACCAGCGTTCCAACTTTAGCGATAATTCTTCGAAGGAATCTCCGCGGAATTCGAGGCGGTTATGCACCCACGCGGTTTCCACTAGGTCGTCCTTAGTCTTGTAAGGTTGAAGTGTAGTTACTTCAAGATGGTTGACTTCCGGGACCTGCCTGGATATAGGCACCATTCCCGATTTAATGTCCGACGTATGAAAAATTAACTTTTCATTTGGTTTTAATAGAATCCTGGCCGCATCCGACGCGTCTTTCCGGGTGATTTCCACGGCGCCCCGAATCAAGGTAGTTTCCATTTCCTTGTCCTTTGCATACGCTTTTACGTCAAAAGATGTACCCAGAACCCGGATATTCATGGTGGAAGTATGTACTATAAAGGGGTGTTTCTGGTCCTTTACCACATCAAAAAAGGCTTCTCCGTCCAGGTTTACCTCCCGGTTAGGTGCATTAAAGCTCGCCGGGTAGGTTAAAACGGACCCTGCATTCAGCCATACGGAGGTTCCGTCGGGTAAAACCAGGTTGGTACGGGTACCCATGCGCGTCTGGACTTGGGTTTCCTTGGCGGTTACCTCATCGGTTGCCTCGATCCCGGAGGGCCTAAAGGCCATCCACAGGCACAGTCCCACGCCCATAATAAGCGTAATCCCTACGGCTAATCGATTCCTTTTTCGGGCGCGATGCCGGGACCTTTCCCATTCCTTCCATACAGGGTCTTCCACCGTCTGGCTATCCGCCCGGCCATGCACGATCCTGTCTACGCCCTCTGTTATTTCTTTTTCAGTCAGCGGAGCGTCCGGATGCTGGTTCCAATAAATTTGGGTGAGATCGAAGGTGAACTGGGTAACTTGGTTTTGTTCCAGCAGGTGGTCCAATTCCAGTAAATCGGCGGGAGATGCCTCTCCGGCTAGTTTTCTGGCGATCAGGTTCCAAATGCTGGGTTGGTCCATAAGTGTCTCTTGCTCATAAAGACAAGAATTTGGACCGGGTCTACTAAAGGGAACGCAGTTTTTTTTGGAAAGAATACGCTTTTAAACGGATTGTGGAACCGGCACATAACCCCTAGATTACTCCATGAATACCAAAATCCCTCTTATTGCGCATTTCCTGATGTTTTCGATTACCATACCCTTTCAAAAAGCAAGCGCACAAATAGACACCACGTTTGTTATTGACACGATTTGCACCACCTATCACAATACTTGTAGTAATTCCGATTTTATCAATCGATGTCCGAGCGGTTGGACGCCAAGTAATGGGACTCCGGAAATTATCTACCAACAGACCGGGCCCCCTCTGCATAAGTATACACATGGGTGGTTTGCCCTAATGAATGCTGATAGCCTTGATGGGAGCGAGGGCATGTTCATCCCATTCACATTTTTAAGCGGTCAATCATATACCGTTACTGTTTATTATGATGAAACGGGAGCGAATGGGTCTCTTTCAATGTACGCTGCAAATGGATTGACAGAGGAAACGATTCCCCCATCGAATTGCCAGGATCCTCTTCCAATGAATAGTACAAATCATTGGATTCTGACCACTAGCACAGAAGGCAATTACCTGACAGCCTTCAATACAATTGTACCGGATTCAACTTACACTCAACTATGGATGCATTCAAATTTTATTTCTACTAAGGTTTCCGGAGGCAATGATTCTTCAACTGCAGCCATTGATGTTGAAGAAATCTACATTCTTTCCAATTGTTACACTTCTGCTCCGACCAATTTAGATACAACTAATGACAATACTACCTTGACATGGTCCGAAGTATCCGGCGCGTCATCTTACCTTATAGATATAACTGACACACATAATGGTACACCAAAGGACACGCAACTTACAAGCACTACTAATCAGGTGAACTTTTGCCCGTTAGGAAGTGGGGATAATATAGCCTTTACAGTCGCCGGTGTATGTGCGAATGGAGCAACAGGTAGCCGGAGTACTCCGTTTTCTTTCACTTATGCGCCAGCCGCTCTTACAGTCCCACCAAACCCAACATATACATCTTCAACTGATTTATTATCCTGGGGTGCGGTAGGAGGGGCCGCTTCTTATAATTTAGAAATTAAAAATATAACTACAGGTGGCGGGATCCAACCCTATGGTGGCCTAGGAACAAGTGTCACTGGCAGCACCTTGGAACTTACCCAAGGGGACGAATACGAGTTTGCGGTCCAGGCTTACAATAGTTGCCTATCCAGCTCTTATACCGGCTGGGTTGAATTCACGGAGCCGTTGCCATGCAACATGCCAACGATCAACTCCATTACAGTACCTTCCAATGGAAATCTGGAGGTTACTTTCACAGGCCCTTCATCCGGTGCGACCGTGACAAATTTTAATATCAACCTGTATGAATACACGCCTGGAACCGGAACAACGGCACATAATGGCGTAGGAACTACAAGCCCGGTGACCATCTCGGTTCCCGTAGTCGACGGTTCCTATCTGGTGAGTATGCAATCGGTTTGTGGAACGAGTACGAGTTCCTATACGGCCCAGTGTTGCGGATCTCCCTTGATTGTTTGGAGCTTGAAATCGAAAACCGATTCGACCAGGATGACGGCAGATGGGAGCAATTCAGTTACCCCAGGATTGAAAATCTATCCCAACCCAACCTCCTCCCAACTTAACCTGGAATACACTGCGAATCACAATGGCCAGGTGGATGTCACGGTAATGAATTCAGTAGGGAATGTACTGATCCATAAAATTTTAGGCACCAGTACCGGCCAAAATAATTTGGTCTTGGATTCCAAGGAAATGCCGACGGGCCTTTACATCGTAAAGGTGATAGATGGTTCGAATATTTACATTCGAAAGGTCCTGGTGGCGAAATAACCTTAGCTGAATGCTGGGGTGTCAGCGCATCAACATGACCGTCCCCTCCGCCGCCGCCCACTTCCCCGTGGACAGGTCCAGATAGGTAACCTTCCACGCATACGCCCCCGCTGGCTGAGCCCGTCCCCCGGAAGTTCCATCCCACCCCACTTTGGCATCCGCCGTGGAAAAGATGCAGTTGCCCCAGCGGTTATAAACCATGAACCGACCGATTTCCTGGGGACCGGTAGAAGGGATCCGGAAAACGTCATTTACGCCGTCCCCATTAGGTGTAAAAGCATTGGGCATAGTGAAGTGATAATACAGGAGAACCGTTTCCTTTCCCGTGGCAATGCAGCCATCGGCCCCCGTGACCGTCAATTGGTATTGGGTGGTTTGAGGCGGGCTGGCAACGGGTCCGGCAGTAACAGCGCTATTCAAATACGAGGAAGGCGACCATTGATAGCCCGAAACCGTCCCGGACAAAGTTGGATTCAAGGTTACGCTGCCACCCGGCAGGATCACCAAGGTATCGGGGTTGAAATTAATAACAGGTGTAGGGTTAACGGTAAGCGTTATCGTCCCGGAAGACGAAACCGGGCCCGTTTTACAAGTCAGGTTGGGCGTCAGCACGCAACTGATCACGCTTTCATCTGCGGGGTTCGCCAAAGTCAGTGTATCGGCGCCCGACCCTACATTTTGTCCATTTACCTGCCATTGATACGCAGTCGATGCACCTCCGTTTACGACGGTTGCGACAAACCTGGCTGTATCGCCCGAGCACAGGACGGTGGCACTAGAGGCGATGTCCAGAATGGGGGCCCGGGGTACGTTGACTACGATGGCATTGGTGGTGACGGTGCAGCCTGTCGTGTCGGTGACGACCGCCGTGTAGGTTCCGTTGACTGCGGGCACGTAGGCGGAATCGATGATGTACCTGTGCGTATATTCCAGGATGCGGTTGTTGAGGGCATCGCTGATAAAAATATTTCCAATACCGTCCACCCACAACCCGTAGGAACTGCCGAACTGATTCGGGGCAACCCCAAACCCATTCCCCCAGGCGGCCAGATTCCCCACCGTGGCGCTGGTGGAACCAGGGGGGAATTCCAATATGCGGAAGTTATCCATGTCGTCTACATAAAGGTTTCCCGAGTTGTCCAAAAATAGCGTGGAAGGAAACGACAGTTGATTCATACCCGGTCCATTCCCGTTGCCTCCGGCTACCGTCAAACCATTCGTTCCGGGGTTCGAGCCCGGTGGAAATTTTTGAATGCGCATATTTCCCTGATCGGCCACGTACACATTTCCCCCGGCATCCAATGAACCCGAATAAGCCTGGGACAATTGATTGGGCGATCCGCCCTGTCCATTGCCCCCTCCCACGATGATTCCATTGGTGCCGCTTGTGGATCCTGGAGGAAACTCCATGAGGCGTCCATTCAGGTAATCCGTAATGAACATGTTTCCCGTCGCATCCAGACTTATGGCTACCGGGAGGAACTGGTTGAGCGCGGCGCCTGAGCCGTTTCCGCCGGCCACGATGACGCCTGGCGTGGTACTGGTGGAACCAGGCGGAAATTCCAATATGCGGGAATTGTAGGTATCGGCTACGTAGAGGTTGCCGCTGGCATCCAGGAAAACACCAGAGGGTCCGTTCAACTGGTTCAGGGCGCTCCCCAGGCCATTCCCGCCCGCAACCACGATGCCATCCGTCAGGGGGTTGGAGCCCGGGGGGAATTTCATGATCCGGCAGTTGTTCCCATCCGCCACATAAAGATTCCCCACCGGATCCAGGCAGATACCCATGGGGCGGCTGAATTGATTCAGCGTGGATCCCCTTCCGTTGCCTCCGGCCACTACGAGGTAAACGGGCGACAATACAGCATTGACTGTGGAAATGGGCGAACCTCCCTCCGTCCACGTGATGGAGGAAATACCCCCTGGAATGGCACTCAGAAAAAGGGTGTCTTTACCCAGGCAAAGGCTGTCGGTCCTGAGGACCGAGGGAACCGGACATTGCGTCCAGCCGCGAGCCAAGCAGGTTATCAACAAGGATAAGGTCAGGAACCATTTCATAAACCGCAAATAGCAATATACGAAACTTATCTAGCGCTTCACAACCCCTTCTTTCTTGGCCTTTGGTGTCAGTTCGGAAGGCAGCACCGCGCTGATGCGCTTGACCGCAATGGCCATTTGCGCATCTATGGTATTGACCGAAATGGAAAGGATATCGGCCACTTCCTTGTAGCGCAAACCATCTTCACGGATGAGTTTGAAGATCATTTTACAACGGGGGGGCAGGGCATCGACGGCGGCTTGCATCTTGCGCAGCATTTCTGCCGTGATCATCATTTGTTCGGGAGAAGCGCTGAGTTCAGCTGTATCGATGTCGAGATAATCGAAGGGGGCGGTGGTCAGCTCTATGGCTTTTTTGGAGAGATAATTCAGGGCGGTGTTTTTGGTGGCAATGTACAGGTATACCTTGAGGTTTTGGATGTCCAGGATTTGGCTACGCCGGTTCCACAGCTTAATGAAGACATCTTCCACAACCTCTTCGGAGAGCTCCCTGGAACGCACGAGGACAAATGCAAACTGGACCAGCTTCTTATATAACAAGCGGTACAATTCTTTCAGCGCCTCCTGGTCTCCACAGGAAATACCCTCCTGCAAGTATTTGAGTTTACCCTGCATATTTCGCTAGCAAGCAGTTAGTTCGTACAAACAAAGTAACGATAAAAGTCACAATCCGCCTAAAAATGCTAACGGATGTTTGTATATTTGGGGGTATGGAGCAAGAGCGCATTTTCCAGGATAAAATGGATCGCGAGATCCGCATCGAACCAACGGATTGGATGCCCGATAATTACCGGAAAACATTGGTCAGGCAAATCAGCCAGCATGCCCACAGCTAAGTCGTGGGAATGCTGCCGGAGGCCAACTGGATCACCCGGGCGCCCAGCCTGAGGCGCAAGGCGGCCCTCCTGGCCAAGGTCCAGGACGAGGCAGGGCACGGCCTCTACCTCTATTCCGCCGCAGAGACCCTGGGCGTGAGCCGCGACGAAATGTACGAACAACTGCACACCGGAAAGGCCAAGTATTCCTCCATCTTCAACTACCCTACCCTGACCTGGGCGGACATAGGCGCCATCGGCTGGCTGGTGGACGGGGCCGCCATCATGAACCAGGTTCCCCTTTGCCGGGCGTCCTATGGACCCTATGCCAGGGCCATGGTGCGCATTTGCAAGGAAGAAAGCTTCCATCAGCGCCAGGGCTTCGAAATCATGCTGACCCTCTCCAGGGGCACCCCCGAACAGAAGCGACTGGCCCAGGATGCGCTCAACCGCTGGTGGTGGCCGACGCTGATGATGTTCGGTCCCAAGGACGACGATTCTCCGAACAGCGCCCAAAGCATGAGATGGAAAATCAAACGATTCTCCAACGATGAACTGAGACAAAAATTTGTAGATATTACAGCCGACCAGGCAGCTTTTCTGGGTCTGACGATTCCGGACGATCACCTGTCCCTGGATCCCGGGACAGGTCACTACAGGATCGGGGATATCGATTGGAACGAATTCAAGGAGGTGCTGGGGGGAAACGGCCCTTGCAACCGCCAAAGGTTGGAAGACCGAAAGAAAGCCTGGGATGAGGGGGTATGGGTCAGGGAAGCGGCAGCGGCACATGCGCAAAAGAAACAAGCCGGAAAAATGCAGGCCGCATAAAATGTAAAGAGTATGTCATCTGAATGGCCATTGTGGGAAGTTTTCATCCGGAGCAAGCAAGGCATGGATCACAAACATGTTGGAAGCCTTCATGCCGCCGATCCGGCCATGGCGCTCGAAAACGCCCGGGATGTGTATACCCGACGCAACGAGGGTGTGAGTATATGGGTGGTGGAAAGCAAATACATCCATGCGTCCGACCCGGGAGAAGCTGACAGTCTTTTTGATCCAGCCTCGGACAAGATTTACCGGCATCCGACGTTCTATAACCTGCCACCCGAAGTAAAGAATATTTAAGTAAGCTTGGACACGCACCTGTATACCTATCTCCTGCACCTCGGAGACAACGCCCTGATCCTCGGCCACCGCAACAGCGAGTGGTGCGGGCATGCCCCCATCCTGGAACAGGATATCGCCCTGACCAATATCTCCCTGGACCTCATCGGACAAGCAAGGCTCTTTTACCAGTACGCCGCGGAATCGACGGGCGCTACCGAGGACAGACTGGCCTACCTCAGGGATGTATTTGAATTCAGGAACTGCTTGTTGGTAGAGCAACCAAATGGAGACTGGGCACATACCATCCTCAGGCAATTTTTCTTCAGCGCATATCAAATGGAACTCTACCAATCCCTGCAGCATCACCGGGATGAGCACCTGCAAGCCATTGCCGCCAAATCTCTGAAGGAGGTACGTTATCACTTGCGCTGGAGTGGGGAATGGGTCGTTCGCCTGGGGGATGGGACCAAAGAAAGCCGGGCCAGGATGGGCCTGGCCCTGGAAGATTTGTGGATGTATACCGGAGAGTTCTTCAAACCAGCGACTTATGAACCTGCGCTTGCTTTGGAAGAGCCATGGAGGTTTCAGGTTCATGCGGTATTCAAGGAGGCGGGGCTCGAAATCCCTTCCGCCCCCGCCTTCCAGTCGGGAGGTAAAATGGGGATTCACTCCGAACACCTGGGTTATGTTCTTGCAGATTTACAATTTCTGCAACGTGCCTATCCCGGTTCTTCGTGGTAACTTTAAGCTTACACTCTAAACCATATGAATCACTCACCCCATTTATCCACCCCAGCGGATCTTGACCGAATCATGGATCTCCTGAAAGGTATACCCGACCCCGAGGTGCCGGTACTCAGCATCCTGGACCTGGGAATCGTCCGCGATATCCGCCTCTATCCGCCTTCCGGCGTCGGCGTGATCATCACCCCCACGTACAACGGTTGCCCTGCCCTGGACGTGATCCGCATGACCATACGCATGACCCTGGAAGCGGAGGGCTTTACCCCTGTAGAGATCAAAACCACGCTGTCCCCGCCGTGGACCACCGATTGGCTGAGCGAGGAGGCCCTTGAAAAGCTGAAGGCCTTTGGCATCGCGCCACCCAACCCGGTGCCCGCGGTTTGTCACCTGGATTTATTCGCCCCGGACGAAGGCGTGGCCTGTCCCCGTTGCGGGTCCTTTCATACCGAACTGGTGAGCCGCTTTGGTTCCACTGCCTGTAAGGCCCTGTATCGGTGCCTGGATTGTAAGGAGCCCTTCGATTATTTCAAAAGCCACTGAACGATATGCCCTCTATTGACTTCACCATTGTCGACCATGTGGCCCGCATCGTACTGAAGCGACCCGACAAGCTCAATGCCTTCAACCGCGAAATGTCGCTGGAACTCCAGGAGTCGCTGGACCAGGCGGCCTCGGACGCGGCTGTACGCGCGGTGTATTTGACGGGGGCCGGAAAAGGATTCAGTGCGGGACAGGATTTGGAAGAAGTCATCGGGGGTGCTCCCATCGAGCGAATTCTCCGCGAACAGCTCGGCCCCATCGTAACCCGCATCACCCATCTGCCCAAACCCGTAGTGGCGGCGGTAGGGGGTGTCGCAGCGGGAGCAGGGGCCAATATCGCTTTGTGCTGCGATATAGTGGTGGCTTCGGCATCGGCCGGTTTCCTGCAAGCGTTTTCCCGGATCGGTCTGATCCCGGACAGCGGGGGCACCTACTTTTTGCCTCGCCTGATCGGTTGGCAAAAAGCATCCGCACTGGCCATGCTGGCCGACCGCGTGCCCGCCGCTGAAGCGGAAAGGATGGGCATGATCTATAAAGTCTTTCCTGACGAATCGTTTGCCACCGATTCCTGGGAGCTCGCACTGCGCCTGGCCTCCATGCCTACGCGGGCGCTGGCCCTGACCAAAGAGGCGTTGCACGCTTCTCTGGAGCGGTCCCTGGAGGCGCAATTGGTTGTCGAAGACGAACTGCAACGGCAGGCCGCATCCACTGCAGACTTCAAGGAAGGCGTCGCGGCCTTTTTGGAAAAGCGGGCGCCCGTATTCAAGGGTTGTTGATATGTATTATTCGTTCAACGGTTTTATCCCGGTGGTCCACGAGAGCGCCTATGTGCATCCCCTGGCCGTGGTGACGGGAAATGTCATTATCGGCCGGGACGTCTATATCGGACCCGGAGCCATGCTGCGTGGCGACTGGGGAAGCATCCATATTTCAGATGGGTGCAACGTCCAGGAGAATTGCGTCATCCACATGTTCCCCGGCCTGACGGTTGTCCTGGAAGAATCCGCGCATATCGGACACGGGGCGGTCATCCACGGGGCCCACATCGGAAAGAATTGCCTGGTGGGCATGAACAGTGTCCTCCTGGACCGCGTGACCGTGGGAGAGGGGTCGATTATCGGGGCCCTGACCCTGGTCCCCGAGGGGATGCTGATCCCCGCACGCAGCGTCGTGGTCGGCAACCCCGCCCGGATCGTCAAAGAAGTGAGCGACGAGATGCTTCGCTGGAAAAGCGAAGGGACAGCCCTTTATCAACAACTGCCTGCGCAAATGCAGACCACCGCGCTCCCCTGCGAACCCCTGGGGGAGATTCCCCCCGACCGTCCCGTCCAGGCGGTTACTTATAAGCCCTGGAAGTCCTAAGTCCCGTATTTTTGCTGCCTGATGGAAAAAAACAACTTCATTGACTATATCCGGATTTTTTGCAGATCCGGACACGGCGGCGCGGGAAGCAAACATTTCATGCGCACGAAATTCAACGCCAAGGCCGGCCCGGACGGGGGAGACGGAGGAAGGGGAGGACACATCATCCTGAAAGGAAACGCCCAGTTGTGGACCCTGCTTCACCTCCGGTATTTCAAGAACGTGCTGGCGGAAAACGGCGAAGGCGGCAGTAAGAATAATTCCACCGGACGCTTTGGAAAGGATACCTATATAGAGGTCCCCCTGGGCACGATAGCCAGGGATGACGAAACGGGGGAGGAAGAAGCGGAAATATTGGAGGATGGACAAGAGATCATTTGGGTGAAAGGCGGCAGGGGTGGCCTGGGTAACGCCAACTTTGCCACACCCACCAACCAGGTCCCCGAGTACGCACAACCCGGAGAGTCAGGATCGGAGGGATGGAAAGTACTCGAACTGAAAGTCCTTGCCGATGTGGGGTTGGTCGGATTCCCCAATGCAGGGAAATCTACGCTCCTGAGTGTCATCAGTGCAGCCAAGCCTAAAATTGCGGACTACGCTTTTACCACCCTCATCCCCCACCTTGGAATGGTGGAATACCGGAACGGTACGTCTTTTTGCGTGGCCGATTTGCCGGGGATCATCGAAGGAGCCGCGGAGGGTAAGGGTCTGGGTTACCGTTTTCTCCGGCATATTGAACGGAACCCCGTATTGCTGTTTCTCATCCCCGCCGATAGCCCCGACCACGCCGCCGAGTTCTCCGTTTTGCGGGGGGAACTGGAAAAATATGACCCGGAAATGTTGCAAAAGGATTTCGTGATCGGGATCAGCAAAAGCGACATGCTCGACGAGGAGCTCCGCTCGGCCATCGACCGTGAGCTTCCCCTTGACGTCCCCCATCTGTTCTTTTCCTCCGTGACGGGTCAGGGATTGCAGGCGCTTAAAGATTTATTGTGGAATGTCCTTCATAAAGAATAGCGGTTATTATTTTCTGATCCTTTTGATGACCGGGGTTCTGGTGTATTTTAATTACTACATCGGCCTCCGGAGGATACCTCCCATCGTGCTGTATGCCCTCCCCTTTTGGGCGGCTTTTGCTTTGCAATACTGTTTTTTTCGCGGCCTTTCGTTCCATCGCGTTCGCTATTGGTGGTTGATCGTTCTGGGCGCGCCGGTGTTGTTCGCACTTCGCACTGCGTTGCCGCCGTTTCCGCATTCCCTGACAGGGCGTTGCCTGGGGTATTGCGCCAGGGCTGCTTGCCTCGTCGTGCCGGTGTTGATTTCGGGGCGGGCTCCGGGGTTGCGGCGACCCCTCACCTGGCGTTACGTATGGATCCTGGGTTTGGGCGTACTGGTCTTGGTAGGGCTTGCAGCCCGGCAGCCTTCCTTCCTTTCCTTCTATCCCAGGGCCCGTTTCCTGGCGGGGAGCCCCTGGTGGAAATTTGCCCTGTTCGAGGGTTGCTACGGCCTCGACCTGTTCAGTATGGAATTTTTTTTCAGGGGTTTGCTGGTCGTGGCCCTCGTGACCGTCTGCGGATCGCGGGCTATTGTACCTGCGGCCATTTTTTATTGCACGGTGCACTTCGGGAAGCCTATGGGTGAGTGTATCAGTAGTTTTTTCGGGGCGGTCCTGCTGGGTTGCCTGGCCATTCGGACACGCAGCATTTACGCCGGTTTGCTATTGCATTTGGAACTGGCCTGGGGAATGGAATTGTTCAGTGCCCTTCGGCTTCCGTCTCTACTTCCGTAACGCCTCCGCTGATGGCGAAACGCATAGCTTCCGCGGCGCTCACCTTAGGCAATTGTCGGACTTTGGTGCGCGGCACCACATAAAGGTTGCCCGCAACAGCATAGGATTGGGGTACGTATACGGCCACGTAGTCTTTCATGTCGAAATCCTCCATATCCTCCCTGGTGACGAAGCCCACCTGCCACACATCTTCTCCTTTCACATTCACCAGGACGGCCTTGTCGAATTTGCGCTTGTTTCCGGCAAAAGCTTCGAAGAAATCGCGTAAGGAAGAATAAATGAACTTGATGCCAGGCGCCCTTTCCAGCCAGTGATCGAAAATGCTCAGGATCCTGCTCATCACGAAAAAGGAACTGATCCAACCCACTACAATGATCCCCGTAATGATCATCAGAAAACCCAAACCCGGGATTTTGATGCGGGACCGGAGGATACTGTCGACCTTGTCGAAAATGGCATAAACGGCGTAGGCAGTGACGGCCAGGGGCGCCAGGATGATCAGTCCCTGGAGAAAGTAGTTCAATATCACTTTGTAGATGAACCGGCCAAAGGACCTTATCTTCAGGGGCATATCCGATCGGGTGTATTTGAGGCTAAAGGTATCTCCACCGACGACATTCAAAAAATTTCCTTCCGGAAACTTTGGTTCCAAAAAAAGTTTCTGTAGTTTTGTGGGAACAACTTATGGAAGTGAAGGAAAGGATACAGGAGAAGGCCGGAGAGCTTTTCATGCGGTATGGAGTCAAGTCCATTACCATGGATGAAATTGCCTCCCAGTTGGGTGTTTCCAAAAAAACGATCTACCAGTACTTCGCCGACAAGGAAGAGCTCGTGGATTCGGTCATAGAACAAAAGCTCAAGACCTCCCAGGGAGAATGCCTGGCAGGAATAGACTGCTCGGAAAATGCCGTTCATGAGGAATTCCTGATGCAGGACAGGTTCCTCGAACACCTGAGCAGGCTCAACCCGGTGGCCCTCCACGACATGGAGAAATTCCACCCCTCGGCATACAAGAAGTTCAACGACCACCGCAATACCTTCATGCGGGAGATCGAGGAAAAAAATCTGCGCAAAGGGATCGCCCAAGGCCTGTACCGGCCCGAAATCCGCGTGGACATCCTGTCCAAGTTCAGGGTGGATTCCATTTATCTCAGCCTCCGCGCCGACTTTTCCGGAACCACTTTCGGCCTGGCGGAATTGCAACAAGAATTGTTCGTCCATTATATGTTCGGCATCGCTTCCCCCGAAGGGACCAAATTGATTTACCGGTACCTGAAAGAACGACTGACAGGATCGGCCTTTCCCGTGACCTCACCCATCGGCTCCGCCGTGAGCAGGCCGGGATCGTAAGTTTGTTGGTATGGGTTGAATACAACACTTCTGCGGTAACACGCAGAAGCAACAAGCCCTCCCGAGTCTTCGGGAGGGCTAAATTTTTTAGGGGGGCTCAAAACGCTTGGCAAAATATAGCGTTTTGAGCCCCCCTAAAAAATTTCATTTATGCGTTGCACAAAGGGGGACTGCGTCCCCCTTTGTAATCCCCCTTTTTAGGAGCTGGCGACTTTTGGAAATCGGGGAAGGGGCGGACACCTTAATAATTCAGCTGAAAAACGCCGTTCGCTATGGATGCCAGTGATGCGGTATCCCCATTTCCGCCGAACCCATATAGGGTTCCATAAAATGTAGCTTTCAATGTATCAGCGGCGTTGGAGGTAATCATCAGGTTAAAATCCGGTGTGCCACTTCCAGCGCCATCATAATCAATGCCGTTGATGGAACTAACTAAGAACATATCCACGTATTTGTAGTTCGCAGTATCGGCATAGAGACCATTGAAACGGGTTACATAGGCCCACGGTTCCGCATCTACTACAATGAGCGTAACAAAAACTGAATCATGAAGGGCAGAAATGGAGGCGTTACCAATTATGGTAATTTCAGGGTTTGCGCTACTGTAAGGGCCCCACGGGAGGGTATCGATTGTCAGAACGTTCAACCTGACCGGATAGCCCTGGAAAGAAAACTGCATAGACGCAGTCATGGGACTCTTAGGAGCGCCCGACTTGCTGCAAGCGGAGAAGACAAGGCATACCAATAAAATCGAATAACAAGCCATCCACCTCATATCACGGGTTTAAGTCCCTCTAAAGTAAACTCCTTCTCCATTGAAAGGTTGTTAAAGTTCCCTTGGAGTGGGTGTTACTGCGTCGTGTACTTGCGGACCGTACGGTGGTGGAGGCCGTCCCGTTCTACCCAAACGGCTTTGAGGTACATGAATTGATCGTGGGGATCGAGGAAGCCGATATAACAGGACAGCGAATCGGGGCCTTTCAGCACGGCGGGACGAATGGGATAGCCCATGTCAGGGAAGTGGACCAGGTCGGTGTCCCTCATCTCCTCGTAACCGAAACGGGCGATATATTCCCGCTTCTGCGGCGTTTCATAGAGGCGGACAAAAAAAGTCCAGTCTTTGTTTAGGGGATCGTCCACTTTTCGACTATAGGTGGCTATAGGGTTTGGGTTGACGGTGGTGCGTACATCCGGGTTGGTTTCGGGAGATCCAACGCAGCCAAACAGGAACAGGGCGGATAGCAGTACGAACGTTCTTGCCATGAACGCGAATATAAGCGATGGGACGGGATGAAAAAAGTACAGGGAGCTGAAAAGCCCCCTGGAAAGTGTAGAGTACGGATTAACTAACTATGGACAAGATACAAACCGCAGAGACAATTTAGTTGAGTACGGTGGTGAGCTGCAGGTTCCGGATCACCTTGTTGGCCTCGGTGAACAGGACGTAAGCGGCTTCGTTACGACCGTTGAGGTCGGATAAACGGAACCAGAAGGTACGTACACCCTCGCTGGTCAGTATGTAAAAGCGAACGAATTCGTTAGAGGCGCTGGGGTAGCGTGTGGTGGGCATCGTGTGACCGACATTCCGGGAGGCGAGGTCGACCAGTTCCTGGGCGGCCATGCGGACGGATTCATGCTTTTCCCCATTGATGATCCCGCTCCCATTGCTCATATAAAGGCTGCATTCCCCCGTAATATAGGTAGCCAGGGTGCCAGTACCGTTCTTGATGGGATAATCCATCACCACGCCGTAGACAGATGCTACCTGGGCAGCATTGAATTTGAAGGGAGGGGTCGTAATGGCAAGGAAACGAAGGGATTGATAGGGATTGCGATCCAACCGAAGTTGTTCCAGCCAATGATTACCATCATGATTTTGAGTGGGGGATTTACGCTTGCTGAGGAGGAATGCGGGAAAACCGACGACGCCAAGGGCAAGGGTAAGGACATGCACAGTAGTCATAGGGGATAGGATTTGTGAATCGAATATAGATAAATAATTTGAATATACAAAAATGTTTTTATGACACTTGTTCGCGAAAACGATTTAGCTTTAAAGCAATCCTAATTTTATATGACCACACGTCGAAAATTTCTCATGGATGCTTCTTTGGCGGCAGCCGCCTTCACGATTGTCCCCAGGCACGTCCTGGGCAGGGGGTATGTGGCGCCCAGTGACAAGTTGTTGGTAGCCGGCGTAGGGGCCGGGGGAAAGGGGGAAAGCGATATAGCCAATTTCTTTAAAAGCGGTAAAGCCGAGATCGCCTATCTCTGTGACGTGGATGACCGCAGAAGTCTTAAAACCAGGACGAATTTTCCTAAGGCCAAATATTACAAGGACTGGAGGGAGCTGCTGGACAAGGAACATAAGAATTTCGATGCGGTATCGGTTTCTACGCCTGACCATAACCACGCCATCGTAGCCCTTTCGGCTATGCAACTAGGAAAGCACGTGTACGTCCAGAAGCCCCTGACCCACGATATTTATGAAGCCCGTCAAATGACCGAGGCGGCCAAGCGCTACAAGGTCGTGACCCAAATGGGCAACCAGGGCTCTTCCGGGGACGGGGTTCGCCAGATGCGGGAATGGTACAACGCGGGTATCATCGGGGACGCACACACCGTCTATTGTTGGACCGACAGGCCGGTTTGGCCCCAGGGCATTGCCTGGCCTCCAAAAGCCAAATCCATACCTCCCGAGCTGAACTGGGATCTTTGGCTGGGAACGGCTCCATATAAAGATTATGTAGACAACCTCGTTCCCTTTAACTGGAGAGGTTGGTGGGATTACGGCACGGGGGCTTTGGGCGATATGGGCTGCCATATCATCGAGCCGGCTTTCCGGACCCTGGGCCTGGGCTATCCTTACCAGTGCGAATGCAGCGTCGGATCCATATATGTCGGAGAGTTCGACAGGGGCTATTTCCCCGATGGACCTCCCCCTTCGTCCCACGTAGTCCTGAAATTCAAAGTCCCAGGTAAGCCTGACGTTACCTTCCATTGGTTCGATGGAGGCATCCAACCGGAAAGGCCCGAGGAATTGGGGGCCAATGAGCAAATGGGTGACGGAGGGAATGGCGTCCTTATCCTGGGAACAAAGGGTAAAATGATGTGCTCCACGTATGGGATAAACCCCCAATTACTGCCTACTTCGCGAACCATGCAAGTTCAAGTTCCGGCGACTATTCCCCGGGTGAAGGGTGGTATCGATGGGCACTACGCGCAATGGGTGGAAGCGGCCATTGCCGGACCGGATAGTAAGGAGGCCTCCCTTCTCAGTTCGAGTTTCGACATTTCAGGCCCCCTGACTGAAACGGTCCTGATGGGGAACCTGGCCATCCGGAGCTTCGACATTCGAAAGCCTAACGCGAAAACAAAGGGGGACTTCGATTATCCAGGACGATACATTACCCTGTTATGGGATGGAACGCAGATGAAAGTCACGAACTTCGACGACGCCAACCAGTTCGTCCGCCGGACCTACCGGGACGGCTGGAACATCATGTCTTCTTGAGGTTGAGCTCCGCAATGATGTTGGAAGCACCGCCCAGCTTGTCGATGCACCAGAGTACGTAACGGATGTCCACGCAAATGCTCCGGTTGTACTGGGGATCATAGGCAATCTTGTGGCTCAGCGCTTCGTAGTTGTTGTCGAAGGCCAGCCCGATCAATTCGCCCTTGTCATTCAAAACGGGGGAACCCGAGTTTCCGCCCGTAATGTCGTCGGTGGTAATAAAGGTGACCACCAGGTCATTTTTCACGGGGTCCTTATATATACCAAAGTCCTTGGCCTTAGCAAAGGAAACCAATTTAGGGGGAAGGTCGAATTCATAATCCCCGGGGACATATTTTTCCAGGACACCCGTCATCGTGCAGGCGTAATCGTAGTGGATGCCGTCCCGGGGGCTGTAGGATTTTACATTCCCATAGGTCAGACGCATGGTAAAGGTCGCGTCGGGGTACATCGGCTTTCCGTTGTTTTGCTTTAGGATGCCTTCCAGGTAACGTCTTCTCAAGTCGTCGACGCCAGCCTGAAATTGTGTAAAGGAAGGTTCATAACGGATCGTATAACTCCTTACAAAAGCGCTGGCCGCCGCGTAGGCGGGGTCTCCCTGCAGCACGTTGGGATCGGGGTTGGCGAGAAATGCTTTCCATTTTGCGTCGTTGAACACGAAGCTGTTGCTGAATACGGAGGCTGCGTAGGTCTGATAAGTAGCCGGTGTGCCCAGGTCTCCGAATTGATTCTTGATCCCATCATAGAAACCTACCGGCTGCTGGTCCCTAGGTATGTCTTTATAAAATTTCTGCACCATAGCGGCCAGGATCTTCATATCACTGGGCATATCTTCTCCTTTTAGGAAGGCCGTTCTCAGCCGGTCTGCCGCAGCTATGGCCACTTTGGCATCGGCTTCCTTCCCGGCGGTGGACAGGTCGTTGTCGACGCGGACGAGGGAATCGCAAAACTGCATCAGGGGGGAACCCAGGATGCCCTCCAGGAGATAGATCCTGCCCCTGGTATAGGGTGTCCAGGCAGCATAAGTCTTGGCAAAGTCCGCCAGGATGCCCGATGCCCAGGAGGCATATTGAGATTCTTCCGCGGCCTTTTTGCCGGCGATGTCGTATTTCAGGAGTTGCTTCCGTTCGCCGTCATAAAACTTCCAGTAATTGGCGATAGCGGCATAATTGGAAGCAAGTTTCAGGCGGATGGCGGGGTCCGTTTTCATGCGCTCCATCATGAATCCCAGGCGTATATCGCGCAAGGCCACGATGGAGGGGTCTTCAATATCCGTTTTCAGTTTGACGCCGTAGGAGGTTTCGTAGCGGTTGGTGCTCCCCGGATAGCCGAATAACATGGCATAGTCCCCGTCCTTGACGCCCTTCACCGATATGGGTAATACATACCGGGGCTTGAGGGGAATGTTGGT
>Ga0206863_1141_pt1 | contig 24313 bp, 18 predicted proteins | sample Alteio_BWOrgCont_41_FD_152634 | JGI IMG/M metagenome (GOLD analysis project Ga0206863, IMG submission 152634) | Enriched cells from forest soil in Barre Woods Harvard Forest LTER site, Petersham, Massachusetts, United States -... | ecosystem: Environmental > Terrestrial > Soil > Temperate forest >...
GCGAGATGGCCCGCGAATTCATCGCCAAACACGGCCTCCCCGAGAATAAGCCCAACAAAAAAGCTAAAAAGCCCTAATCGCTCTCCCCTTTCTTCCCCTACCTTTGGGTCCCTGCGTCAAAAAACGCAAATCATAACCATATGACCGACACCCAACTGAAAGAAATTCCGGGAATGGAGGATTTAATATCCATCGCCCTTGACCTGCGCTGGGCCTGGAGCCATGAGATGGATACCTTATGGCTGGACCTCGATCCCGACTTGTGGGAATCCACGCACAATGCTTTCCTTCTTTTGCAAACGATGTCCCGGGACCGCCTCAAGGAGAAGCTGACCGATCCGGAATTCCAACAAAAGCTGCATACCCTCAAGGCTACCCAGGAAAGGGAATCCGTCTGGTTTCAAAAGACCTACCCCGACAAGCCATTGACTTGCGTGGCTTACTTCAGCATGGAATATATGTTGAGTGAATCTCTGCCGATCTACGTGGGTGGATTGGGCAACGTGGCGGGGGACCAGCTCAAGGCAGCGGATGACCTGGGGGTACCCGTCGTGGCCGTCGGCCTTTTATAACAACAAGGATATTTTCGCCAGGAGATCGATAAGGACGGATGGCAACAGGAGCTGTATCCTTTCAACGATCCGGGTCAACTTCCTATCCGGCCCTGTCGCCTGCCCAACGGGGAATGGCTGCGCATCCGAGTGATGTTGTCCGGCCTGACGGTCTGGTTCAGGGCCTGGTATGTGTGCGTTGGACAACTGAGGCTATACCTGCTCGACAGCAACGATGCCGCCAACGCACCCATTCACCGGGGGATCACCAGCGAGGTCTATGGAGGCGGCACCGAGTTGCGCATCAAGCAGGAAATCCTGTTGGGGATCGGAGGATGGAGGTTGATCAAGGCCCTCGGGATGGAACCCGATGTCTGCCACCTCAACGAAGGGCACGCCGCTTTCCTGGTGTTGGAAAGGGCGCACGACTTCATGAAAAAAGCCAATATGCCCTTCGAAGCCGCACTGGCAGCTACCCGCGCGGGGAATATGTTTACTTCGCACACAGCGGTGGCGGCAGGTTTCGACTTGTTCACTCCTTCACTGGTTCAGCAATACCTGGGCGCCTATGCCCAACAGAACCTGGGCATCTCCTTCGACAGCCTGATGGCTCTGGGACGCCGGAATGCGGGGGATCCCAATGAACCATTCAATATGGCCTACCTCGCCATCCGTGGCGCAGGCGCCGTGGGTGGTGTGAGCAGGCTGCACGGGGAAGTCAGCCGGCATTTGTTCTCGCCTTTGTTCCCGAGGTGGCCGACGCCTGAAGTTCCGGTCGGTCATGTCACCAACGGGGTGCATACGCCCAGTTGGGATTCCGAGGAAGCCGATACACTTTGGACCAAGGCGGCCGGAAAAAACCGATGGCTGGGGGATACCGATGGCCTTCAAAACGCCATTCTCCAACTACCCGACGAAGACTTCCTGAAAATGCGCAACGAGGGGAGGAACAGGTTCGTAACCTTCCTGAGAAATAGGATGGTGCGCCAGTACACGGCGACAGGCTATCCTCCGGATACGATCGATATTGCCTCGAAGGCCTTCGATCCCAACATCCTGACAATTGGCTTTGCGCGGCGCTTTGCCGAATACAAGCGAACCAACCTCCTGCTGCATGACCCTGACAGGTTGGCCCGGATCCTCGGCAATACGGATCGCCCCGTGCAACTGGTGATCGCGGGAAAGGCGTTTCCCACGGATGGATATGGAAAAGGGCTGATCCATGACTGGCTACAGTTCATCCGGCAGCACAATTTATATCATAAGGCCGCTTTCCTTATGGATTACGATATGGGCCTAGCCGAGCACCTGGTTCAGGGTGTGGACGTATGGTTGAATAATCCGCGCAGGCCGTGGGAGGCTTCGGGAACGAGCGGTATGAAAGTATTGGTGAACGGGGGCCTCAATTGCAGCGAGCTGGATGGGTGGTGGGTGGAAGCCTACACCCCGGAAGTGGGATGGGCGCTGGGTGACGGGCAGGAGCACGGCCAGGACCCCAATTGGGATGCCCGTGAGGCCGAGGATTTGTACAACCTGCTGGAACAACAGATCATCCCTGAATTTTACGCACCCGGCAAAGCGTCCTGGGTGAAGAAAATGCGCGCCAGCATGGCCACGCTGACGCCCCAGTTTTCCGCGAACCGCACGGTGCGGGAATACACCGAAGAATATTACCTGCCCCTGGCAAAGGAATACAAACGGCGGACCGGGAATGATGCCGGTAAGCGCATCGTCATGCAACGCCAACAACTGGATCAGCAATGGCCGGGTGTCCACTTTGGAGATTTCCGTCGGGAAAAAGGGGATCATGGAAACACCTTTCACCTCGTCGTTTACCTGAACGGGATCGATCCCGCGCACGTACAGGTGGAGCTATACGCCGATGCGGTTTCCGGACACGAGGTGGAAAAGGTTCCCATGCACCTCGTTACGGCCACGGAAGGGGGGCAGGGAACCCTCTATACGGCTGAAACGCAATCCGGAAGGCCCCCCGAGGATTATACGCCGCGGATCTACCCCACGTACGAGGGGATCTCTATACCTTTGGAAGACAACCGTATCCTCTGGCTGCATTAAACAATTCTAAAAATGTCCGATACGATTAGCCCCCTTGCAGGAAAGCCTGCACCCGAAAGTCTGCTGACCGATCTGCCCAAACTGGTGACCGCCTATTACACGGGGATACCCGACCCCTCGAAACCCGAACAACGTGTCGTATTCGGAACGTCCGGCCACCGGGGTTCTTCTTTCGACAATTCGTTCAACGAGACACACATCCTGGCTATCGCCCAATCCATATTTCATTATCGGGAAAGTCAAAAGATCGACGGTCCCCTGTTTGTGGGTATAGATACGCACGCCCTGTCTGTCCCGGCATTTGCCAGTACCCTGGAGGTATTAATAGCCAATGGGGTAACGGTGATGATCGCTGCCAATAACGAATATACCCCCACCCCGGCGGTATCCCTGGCCATACTCCACTATAACCAGGGGAGGAAGACCGGCCTTGCGGATGGCATCGTCATCACCCCCAGCCATAACCCTCCCAAAGACGGAGGAATAAAATACAACCCTCCCCAGGGAGGCGCCTCCGGACCCAACATTACGGGACCCATCGCGGCGCAAGCCAACAAGTTCATCGAAGAGGGGCTGAAGGGGGTAAAACGGATTCCTTACGAAAAGGCGATTAAAAAAGCCACGCAATATAGCTTTCTCGATCTCTATTTGAACGAGCTGGACAAGGTTATCGATTTCGACGCGATCAAAAAATCGGGCATCAAAATGGGCGTCGATCCCCTGGGCGGCGCCGGTGTCCATTACTGGCCGGCCATTGCGGACAGGTTCAAGCTCGACCTGACCGTCGTCAGCCAGACGGTGGATGAAACGTTTCGCTTCATGAGCGTGGATTGGGATGGGCAAATCCGCATGGAACCCAGTTCTCCCTATGCGATGCAACGCGCCATCCAGATGAAGGACCGTTTCGACATCAGTTGGTCTTGTGATACGGACCATGATCGCCATGGAATCGTCACGCCCTCGGTTGGCTTGCTTCCCCCCAACCACTATTTGTGCGTTATGATCGATTACCTTTTTCGGCACAGAACGCAATGGTCCAAAGATGCGGGCGTGGGTAAAACCGTCGTCAGCAGCCAGTTGATCGATCGCGTGGCGGCAGGCTTGAAGAGGAAGCTCTACGAGGTCCCCGTCGGGTTCAAGTGGTTCGAGGAGGGCTTGCTCACCGGCTCCCTGGGATTTGTAGGAGAGGAAAGCGCAGGCGCCAGCTTCGAAAGGTTGGACGGCAGCGTCTGGACCACCGATAAAGATGGTCTCATCGCCGGTCTGTTGTCCGCGGAAATCACGGCGGTAACGGGAAAAGATCCCGGAGTGGCCTACAAAACACTCACGGAACAATATGGCGATCCCGTCTATGCGCGGAAGGAGGCCAAGGCCAGCCTGGAACAAAGGAAGTTCCTGGGCAACCTGTCTCCCGATGCCATCAAGGCCAAGGAAATCGCCGGAGAGCCCATCACCGCGATCATGACCAAGGCCCCCGGCGACGGGGCGCCCATCGGGGGACTCAAGGTGACTACTGCCGATGCCTGGTTTGCGATAAGGCCATCGGGTACCGAGGAAATCTACAAGATATATGCGGAGAGTTTTAAAGGGCAGGACCAACTGGACCGGATCGTACAGGAGGCCCAAACCCTGGTGGACGGCCTGTTAAAATAAATCTATGGATCTATTGCGGAAAAAGGGGATCTATCATGCCCTCTTCTGGGTGGGGTACTACCTCTTTGCCGTATCGATCTCCCTGACCATCCATCAGATTTATGAGGGACGCTTTTACTTCGAGTTGCTCACACTGGTGCCACCGGATATGGCGCTCGTTTACATAAACCTCTACATCCTGGTCCCCACATTCCTCCTGAAGCGGAACTTTATCACATATGCGGCGGCGCTGGCTGTAACCATGCTTGCTTTCGCAAGTCTGACGATCTGGATGCACATTTGGTACGCGCACGCTGGCACCGCCGCCTTTGCGGGAGCGACCTTCGACCTACCCAACTATGCCGGCCAGTTCCTGAATTCCATTTACCTCCTGGGGTTGACCATGGGAATCAAATATGTCAAGGATTGGATGCTTCAGGAAAAACAACTGGTCGCCACGGAACTGGAATTCCTAAAATCCCAGATCCATCCGCATTTCTTTTTCAATACGCTGAACAACCTGTATTCCCTGACGGTGCAAAAATCCGACCTGGCCCCCGATGTCGTTTTGAAGTTATCTGAGCTGATGAATTTCATGTTGTATGAATCCGGAGCGCCCACGGTGCCCCTGGACAAGGAAATCATCAACCTCGAGAATTACATCGCGATTGAAAAACTACGCTACGGCAACCGCATCTCCCTGGTATTCGAAAAGGAAGGCGATACGGCTTCCGTAGACATTCCACCCCTGCTCCTGATGCCCCTGGTGGAAAACAGCTTCAAGCATGGGGCAAAACACAGCCTCCAGTCCATTCGGATCGATATGAAGCTGAATGTGACCCCCGGGCAATTACGCTTCGAGGTAAGCAACCCTGCTCCCCCGCCCGGGCAGCCCAAAAACGGCATAGGCCTGAAGAATGTGGCGAGGAGGCTGGACCTGTTGTACGGCAAGAAGTATACCCTGGACCTGACCCGGGAAGACAACATATTCAGTGCACACTTAAAGATCCCTGTATCATGAGAGACCTGACCTGCCTGATCGTAGATGACGAACCCCTTGCCCTGGACCTGGTGGAAAATTTCCTGGAGCGCCTGGAGATACGTAAAGTGACGCGCTGCCAGAACAGTTTCGAAGCCCTCCAATGCCTGCAAAGGGAACCTTATGACCTCCTGATCCTGGATATTGAAATGCCCCGCCAAAACGGCATCGACCTCTTGAAAAGTCTGAAAGACCGCCCCGCCGTGGTCATTACTACGGCCTACCGGGACTATGCCGTGGAAGGTTTCGAACTGGAGGTGCTCGATTATCTCCTGAAACCCTTTTCCTTTAACCGATTCAGTCGGGCGATCGAAAAGGTGCCCGAAAGGGAGGAGGGATTCCACTTCCTGAATGCGGACCGGCAACTCATCAAAGTGCAGTATAAACAGATCACCTACATTGAAAGCCGCAAAGATTATATCCAGGTGAGAACCACCAGGGGCCAATGGCTACTCCGCCAATCCCTTAGCGACATCACGGCAAGCCTGCCTCCCGATCAATTCTTCAGGATACACCGCTCCTATACGGTGGCCCTGGGTAAAATTGAATGGCACAAAAGCGACGCTGTCCACATCGACGGAAAGGCCCTTCCCGTTTCCCGCGAGAACCGGGCCGAGCTGAAGCGGAGGTTGCTCGTCTACAAAAACCGACCGCTCGGCGCATAACCGTTGCGACAATTCAGCGGATGCCTATTTTAAGGGCATGCAACGCATCCGCTCCATCGACTTCGTCCGGGGGCTGGTCATGGTCATCATGGCCCTGGACCACGTTCGGGAATTCATGCACGTCGATTCCCTCACCCAAAGCCCCACCGATCTGGCCACCACAACGCCTGCCCTTTTCTTTACCCGTTGGGTCACGCATATCTGCGCCCCGACCTTCGTATTCCTGGCAGGCGCCTCCGCAGCCATCTCAGGGGCAAAACCCCTCTTCCTTCTGAAAAGAGGCATTTGGCTGATCGTCCTGGAATTTACCGTGGTCACTTTCGGCCTGTGGATGGACATACGTTTCCGGACCTTGATCTTCGAGGTGATCGGGGCCATCGGGGCGGGGTTTATCGGATTGGCAGTCCTGGGTCGGCTCCCGCCGAAAATCCTGGGAGCACTGGGACTGCTGATTATTTTTGGTCATAACCTGTTTCCGCCGGATGTGCGAATGACCACCTTACCTTCAGAACGGCTGTTCACGTTAGCATACCCCCCCATTCCCTGGTTCGGGATCATGCTTTGCGGCTACGCCGCCAAGAATCTATTCACCAGGCAACGCCTGTTACTTTTTCTTGGCGTGGGTGCACTTATGCTTTTCATCTTATTAAGAACAATAAATATTTACGGCGACCCCAATCCGTGGACAAAAGGCCTGCTGTCATTTTTAGACGTCACCAAATATCCCCCCTCCCTGGAGTTCACCCTCGTAACCCTCGGCATCAGTTTGCTCCTGCTTTCCATCAAAATAAAGAAGGACAACGCCGTCATGGTGTATGGGCGCGTGCCCCTCTTTTATTTCATCATCCACATTTACCTGATCCACCTCATCATGTTCGGGATGGTTTTTCTGCAGGGATACCATTGGAAGGATTTGGAATTTGGCGTGATGAAAAACGGAAGGCCGCCAAACACCGGTATAAATCTGGCCGGGATTTATGTAGTCTGGGTCTGCGTTGTTCTTGCATTATATCCATTATGTAAGCTGTATGGACGATACAAGGTCAAATACAAGCTCAGATACCTCTAGGTAAATGTTTAATATTTCTTAACCTGACGTATACCAAGGGCAAACATTCGGCGGGTACATTCATGGCATGAAAAAAGCCCTTTTACTTATTTGCACGATCGTGTGTCTGCGCGGCCAGTCCCAGGCGCAAGCTAAAAACATGGTCATTTTCCTGATGGATGGCTACCGCTGGCGGGAACTCTTCCAGGGCGCCGATTCCCTCCTCATCTTCAACAAACGGTATACCCGCGGTGATTCCGCCTGGACCGTGACCAAATACTGGGACCAGGACCCCACCGTCAGGAGGCGCAAGCTGATGCCTTTCGTGTGGGGCACGATCGTTCAACACGGCCAGTTGCTGGGGAACCGCGACCTGGGGAATAAGGTAAACGTGCAAAACAAATTTTGGTTCTCTTATCCGGGAAGGAGCGAGTCCTTTACAGGCTACTACGACTCCGCCGTCAATTCAAATGAATATCCCGACAACCCCAATATCAACGTAATGGAATTCATCGACCAGCAACCCGGCTTCCATGGGAAGGTCGTTACGTTCGCGTCCTGGGATGCCGTCGCCCGTATCCTCAATCGGGACCGCAACGGGATGCTCGTTAATATTTACGGAGAAGACATTCAAAATGCGACCCCGCAGGAGCAGGAAGCGAATATTGCCCAGCACCTGATGCCCGATATTTTCGGCAAAGACGAACGCCTGGACGCAGGGACTTACCTCCTGGCGAAAGCCTACCTCCTGGCCCATCATCCGAGGGTGCTCTACATCGACCTGGGCGACACGGACGATTTCGGGCACGCCGGGGAATACGGGAATTACCTGGATGCCGCGCACCATGCCGACGCCATGATGGCGGAAATCTGGGCCATCCTGCAGGCGGACCCTTTTTACAAAGATCAAACGGACCTGGTGGTCTTCCCCGATCACGGAAGGGGCACCGGTCCAGGATGGACGAGTCACGGAGCGCATTTCCCCCATTCGGATGAGACCTACTTCATGGCCATGGGTCCAGGCATCGCAGCCATAGGCGAAGTAAAAACCGCCGGCCAAATCCTACAGGCCCAATACGCCCAAACCATCGCGGCCTTGTTGGGATTCCATTTCACCGCACCGCATCCGGTGGCGGAGCCCATCCAAATGAATGGAATGAATAAGTAATTCAAAACCATTGGGTATTACTTTAGCTTGTTGCAAAGCCAATACCCATGAAGTGGACCCTCTCCGCTGTCTTACTGTTTACCCTGAATACCCATGCTGCCAATTACTATTGGGTAGGATTGCTTCCCGGCAGTTGGAACAGTATCCTCAATTGGGCTTCCTCCTCGGGGGGGATCCCGGGCGCGGGAATTCCAGGGGCCGCCGATGTCGCCATTTTTGATGGAGGACTCCTGGGCGCGGATGTAGGTAACTGCACCCTGGCCGCCTCGGTTACCGTGACGGGGCTCACCATGACTTCAGGATATACCGGCGCGATCAATGTGGGTGCCAACACCCTGACCGTAACGGGGAATGTCGTTTACGACGGCGGAAGTTTTTCACCCGCAACGGGATCGGTAACTATGGCAGGAATCGGCTCGCAAACGATCACCTCCTCAGGGACATCCTTTTACAACCTCGTCATCAACAATTCAGGGTCTGGTGTCCAACTGGTCGGTGGCGCCTCTGTGCTGAATACCCTGACCATGACCAATGGAAATATCAACCTGAATGGAAACAACCTGACCCTCGGGTCCTCGGCTTCCAATCCCGGCACGCTGAACTGGACTTCAGGAACCATGATCAATACGGGAACTTTCACCCGCTGGATAGGAACATCGACTGGTACGACCCTTTTCCCCCTTGGGACGGCCGCCAACCCGCGATTTTTTACCGTGAACGAAACAACAGCCCCCACGACCGGTGGGACCATTACGGTCGCCTATACGGATGCCTCCACCAATTCCACCGTATCCATCTCCGATCCCCCCTCCACCATCGTCGTCAGGAAAGACCTGAATTGGGCCGTGACCACGGGGAACGGTCTTGCGGGGGGGACTTACGGACTGGATGTCCAGGGAACCGGTTTCGGTACAATTAATAGCGTCAGCGACCTGCGCATTTGCCTGGCCGCTTCCGTCGTTGGCAACGCGGGCGTGAATGCCGGTACGACCACGGACCCTCAAATCAACCGGACCGGCCTCAGCCTTGCCAACCTCCAAAACACATTTTACATCGGGTCGATCAACGATCTCCTGTCGCCGCTACCCCTGGGCATCGAAACCTTCACGGCAACCCTGGAAAAAGGCCAGGTATTCCTGGACTGGACGACCGCCCTGCCGGATTCCACCGCCGTGGTAGAACGCTCAACCAATGGCATTACGTGGGACAACCTGATCGAAGTCACCGGCAAACTTTCGGCCGTAGACCCCTCACCTCTTCCCGGTACTTCTTTTTATCGCCTGGAACAAGCAGGTATGTACTCAGGGGTAGTTCCGGTAGACAATTCCATAAAGCTTCAAATAAGCCCGAACCCCGCCACCGATCTCCTGACCGTAACCTTCCCCGCCACCGGCCAATATACCCTCATCCTGTATTCCGCCTCGGGGAGGGTAATGATGCCTGAGCAGAACGGGAAAGCAACATTCAGCCAACTGAAAGTTTCCGGCCTGAACAGAGGGGTTTATTTCCTGAAAATCGTCTATCAAGGAACACAAACAACGGAGAAAGTCCTGATTGACTAAATTTGGGCGATAAACGCTAACGTATGCTAAACCTTTACCTGCTTTTTTTACTATCCGCCTTCCGGCCGGACAGTGTGGCGCCTATGGGCCTTTGTCTTGAAAATTATACCTACCCCTATCCTGTCAAATACATTACGCTCAAAGACCAGCACCAAACCCTGAAAATGGCCTACATGGATGTCCACCCGGACAAGCCCAACGGCCACACGGTCCTGTTGCTGCACGGCAAGAATTTCTGTGGAGCCTACTGGGGCCAGACGGCGAAAACACTGGCAAGCAAAGGGTATCGCGTGATCATCCCTGACCAGATCGGATTCGGGAAATCCTCCAAGCCGACTATGATTCAATATACCTTTCAACTCCTGGCCAGGAATACGAAAGCGGTACTGGACAGCGCCCAGGTGGATAAAGTGATCGTGCTGGGACACTCCATGGGGGGAATGGTGGCCACGCGCCTGGTCCTGATGTATCCCGCCATCGTGGAAAAATTCATCCTTGAAGACCCGATCGGACTAGAGGATTGGCAACTAAAAGTACCCTATCAAAGCATCGATTTCTGGTACCAAAGGGAGTTGAACCAAAACTACGAATCCCTCAAAAAATATGAGCTCGACAGCTATTTCCACGGGGTATGGTCTCCGGCCTACGACGCTATGCTGAATATCTACGCCGGTTGGACCCTCAGCCCCGAATACGACCGGATCGCCTGGAACTCGGCCCTGACCTACGACATGATTTTCACCCAGCCCGTCTGCTATGAATTCGAACAAATCCGGGCCCCCACCCTCCTTATTGTCGGGGAGCTCGACCGGACCGCACTCGGGAAAGACCTGGTACCCGAAAGTATCCGGAAGACCATGGGGAATTATCCTGCCCTGGGCAAGCTTACCCAAAAGAAAATTCCACATTGCAAACTGGTTGAACTTCCCGGAGTGGGCCATGTGCCTCATATGGAGGCATTCGATGCGTTCATCCGCCCCGTAACGGAGTTTTTAGCCAAATAAAATCTGCACTATGACCAATCCCAAAGGACTCCAGGTCCTTCCCAGCAACCATTCCGTCAAAGAAACCATCGACCGCCTGCAGGCCAACCTTCAACACAATGGAATCACCATTTATGCCCGGATAGACCAGCAAGCCGAGGTTGCAAAAGCGGGACAAAGCATTCCACCCCTCGAATTCCTGATGTTCGGAAACCCGAAAGCGGGAGGCCCCGTCATGGCCGCCCATCCAGAGGCGGCCATAGACCTGCCCCTGAAAGTGATCGCCTGGGAGGACAGCGCCCAAAAAGTATGGGTCGCCTATAACGAGGCCCAATATCTTCAGGATCGTTTCGGACTCGCACAGGAATTGACGGTCGCGCTGAATATCGGGCCCGTCGTGGCTAAGAGTGTGTGATCAGTTACAACTGTACTGGTAACCCAGGGTTTGGGCATTCGTGCCCTTGGTCAGCGTCATCGAGGATATTTTCCCCGTATTATCATATGTGTAGGAAATCGTACAGGCGATGCCTCCCTGAGTATATGCGGCCAACTGATGGGTGTTTTTTATAGTTGGCGCAGGATTATTCAATAATTGGACGACCTGGAAATAATCTCCCGTCATATACAACTTGTCATCATTGTACGCATAGGTGGTCGTGTCCGAACCCGAAACCATGGAAGTAAGGTCACCGTTGGTATAGTTCGCATTGGTCTGTACCGGGCCGCTGTAGTTGGTGATGGAATAGCTGTACAAGAGGCTACCGGTGGCATCATAACTATACGTGGTCACCGAGGAATCGCTTCCGTTCCGGTTGTAGTCCGATAACATAAACCCGTCCGCGTTTACCCTGACCGAATCGGTTTCCCTGGCCCCGGCCACGGTTGTAGTCACGAAGATGGTGCTGTCACCGTAAGTAAAGGTCTTTTGTGTGGTACCCAGGACACTGACGATTTGCAGGCTGGATACCTGACCCGTGCCGTTATATTGAACGTATACCTGCAGGTTCGACCCGGAGTAAGACCCTGTAATGACATTGAGCATACAGGGAGAGGAGTTGCCTTTCCTGCAAGATGGGTTCGATAAGGAAGCTAAAGCCAGCAGACACAGGGGCCACTGCCACTTTTTCATTTTCGCGTTGGTTTTGGCTCCCTGTAAAGATAAGGCTTACTTCCCGAAAATGGCAAGCAGCTTTTCATCCAGGGGCTCCTGGGCGTCATCGTACCGTCCTACGATCTTTCCCTGTGGGTCGATCAGGATTTTGGTGGGCAACGAGTGGATTCCGTACTTCTCATTGATGTCGTTCGGGTTATCCTCGCCCTTCATGGCTTTAGCCATGTCCAATCCCCTCAGGACATGGTACCAGATGCCCACACTGTCCTTATCCACCGCTTTTTTCCAGGCGGGGAGGTTGTTATCGTCGTCGGAAATGCCGATGATTTCCAGGCCGCCGGAATGGTACTTACCATATACGGTTCTGAGGTGAGGATTACCATGCCGACAGGGCACGCACCAACTCGCCCAGAAATCCAGCAGCACATATTTCCCCCTGAAGTCCGCCAGGTGCAGGGGCTTTCCCTCCATATCGGTAGCGGCGAAATCCGCGGCGATGCTGCCAGGAGATCCGGCCTTGAGCTTGCGGATAACCTTGGCCACATTCCGCCCTGCCACACCGTTTTGGACGACGGGGCCGAGGCGTTGATAGAACATCTCCGAGGAATCGAGGGGTAAGGACTCGGCATAAAAACCCAGTTCGGTGGCGGTCACGTAAGATTGGGGATGTGCCACGAAAAATTCCAGGGTTACGGCATGGATACGGTCATAAAAGGGCGTAAAAGCCTCGTGCATCTTCGCTCCCAACTCTTTCATGGAATCCAGCACGGCCTCGGGCGCCTTATCGTGCTTGGCCTTTATATAAACTTCATTGAAGGCTTGGTAGGCCGAATCCATGGGTCTTTTTTCTTCCAGTATGGGCGCGAACCTTCGGTTTAAATCTTCAAATTCCTTCTCGCTCGCGGAGCCTGTCAAATGGATGTTCTTGAAATCACCCGACACGGACATGGTTCCCGGCTCGATAAAAATCTCCGCACTTTGCCGTTGGCTGTAGGACAGGATGGCCATGGTGGGTTCGGCGATAAGTCCCTTAAAATGGAATTCACCATCCTGAAGCACACTGCTGTCCAGGGTGCGTTTACCTGAAGTATCGGTGTAATACAAATGCATGACGCCGGAAGTCGCGCCGGAAATTTTGCCGGTTAAGGTGAATTGCGCACTCACCGGGACGCTCAGCAGGAGCGCCGGGATCAGAAAAAGTTTATTCATGGCATTAATGATGAAAGTTTTTTGTCCATATCCGTTTCACTGGGATTAAATAATATGATTTTCCCGTCCTTGTCCAACAATACATACATGGGGATGTATTGTGACATATAGAGGTCCCCTACCCGCGCCGGCATATTCTTGACGGCGAATTCGTCCGCCACCTGGGTCCAGGGCATCTTCTCCTGATCCATGGCTTTAAACCAGCTATTCCAGTTATTGTCATCGGTGATGCTCACGATATCCAAGCCCTTGTCGTGGTATTTCGCATAGGCGTCTTTCCAGTGGGGGATGGCCTTGCGACAGGGATAACACCAACTGGCCCAGAAATCCAGCATCACATATCGCCCCCGTGTGGAGGAAAGGGTGAATTTCGTGCTGTCTTTGCGCAACAGGGTGAAATCGGGAGCCAGTTGCCCCGGCAGCAACGCCTTCTTTTGGGCCAGCTTGCGCATCAGGAAAGCATACTGTGATGTACTGTACACGCTGTCGGAAAAGGTATGCAACACATTTTCCATGTCCTGCGCCGGAATCCCCATATTGAATTCATAGTACTGCGTAAACAACTGCAAACCTACGCCCGAGGAAGGGTGGGCCGCAATATACTTCTTGATCCACGAGAGTTCCAGGGCCGATTGCAGGTTCCGCACCGAATCCGCCTTGTCGCGGGCGGCGTATTCCGCGTCCTTGTTGTGCGCGGCAATGCCTGCCTCCACATCTTTATAGAACCCCTTGATGACAGTATCGTACACCTTCAGGCCAGGATCATTTTGGTAGGAAACCCAGTCGGAATTGCTGGAGGAACCCGCTATTGTATAGTTTTTGAGCTGGGCGCCTTTGGTAGATCCGTACTTCGTGTAATCGTAATAGAATGACCCGGCGGTATCCCCCGTGACCGTTATATCGGAATTCTCCACGAACAAAGGAAAGGACCAATTCCCGGAGTCGATGATGATACTCATCATCGTCGAGGTGCCCACCTTACCCTTGAGGGTGAATGCACCATCCACCAGGGCCACACTATCGATGGTTTGATGGGTGCGGTTGCTGTCGATTTCCATGGTCAGCTTAGCCGTGCCCGAGGAAATACCTTTTATGGAACCATGGATAACGAAGCCGTCACGGCTTTTGCAAGCGGCCAGGGAGAGACACAAAATGATGATTGTATAACGCATAATGTTTAGTTATATCCTGGGTTTTGTTGAATATTACCATTTCCATTCGTTTCCGTCAGGGGAATCGGCATGATCAGGAGGTCCTGCGAAATAATCCCCGGAGCCCATGCCTGCAATACGGGAAACGGCAGGCGGCGGATAGCAAGCCAATCCTGCTCGTCCTCTCCCATGAAGTTTTTAACCTCCTCCCAAATGACCATTTCCCGCAAGGCTTCCGCGGAGGTGACCGCGTTCACCGCCGAAAAATCCGTAAAGCCCGCGTGACCCAACACCGTTATCAACAGGGACTTGGCCTGGCTTAGGTCTCCCCCCTGGGCCGCCAAGGCTTCCGCTTCCAGCAGGTACGCCTCCGTCAACCGGAAAGCATAGGAGTTTTCGGTGATCGATGCGGGGGTAGGATTGGTCGTATCCCCGGGGTAATATTTCGTGATCACTCCCTGGTATCCAAACCCATATCCTGTGAAGTTTCCCATATAATACATCCATGGGCGCCGGGGGTCATTATTGAAAAGGCTGACGGCCGAATCGGTGAGGGTGTATTGGTTGTAATAAAGGTATTCCTGGAATTTATACGTCTGCATGGGTGACGTAAAAGGCTGTACCCCCAGGATCACCTCGTTGCTGCTCAGTCCTTTGGTCCGGAAAATATCCTCCACATTGGGTTCCAGTGTAAACGGGCCGTTCTGGATAATGCTGCCGCAAAGGCTAACCACCTGAGACAGATCCGAAGCCGTTCCGCGGTTGATCAGCAGCCTGGCTTCCAGCAGCTTTGCAGCCCAGACGTTCGTGTAGGCGGCAGAGGTATTCACGGAAGGTAAGTTCGGAATGGCGCTGTTCAGATCGGCAAGGATGGAGTCATATACCACTCCCACATTCGTCCTGGGAAGGTCGATGTTGGTTGGGGTGACGAACGCCGAGCGCAGGATGATCCCGTAGCCGCTGGTCGTATCGGTGTACTGGCCGAAGTTCAGCAAAAGGTAAGTATTGGCGTAAGCCCTGAGGAACTTCGCCTCCGCCACCATTTCATTTTTGGTTGAATCGGGGATGCTGGCCACCGGAGCAACGTTCTCCAGGAATCCATTGGCCGCATTGACGAGCTTGTAGCCATAACTCCACATGCTCTGAGGCTCGTAACTGGGCGCCTTGTACGTATAGCTGGCCAGGTCGCTGCCTCCATAAGGATACGTGAACAATCCGCTCAACTCGGAACCGTATCCTTCCTTTGGGTCCACCCAAAGAACGGAAGGAACGCTATTATTGTCCGTGCCGCCGTCGGCAAAGCGATAATACACCCCATTGAGTACCGAGAAAGCGCTTTTAGCATCCACGATGACATTCCCGTCGACTTCCTGGGTGGTGGGGAAGACATCGAGTTGCTTTTTACAGGACAGGCCCAACAGAAGGGCGAATAATCCGATATATCTAGGCATAGTCTCTTTTTTAGAATCCGGCTTTTAAACCAATGGAAAATGTCTTGACGGGCGGGTAATTGCTCACGTCGAAGTATCCTCCGCCAACACTATAGGCATCGTCCGAAGCCTCGGGATCGTTACCCGGATACTTGGTAATAGTAAAGACGTTTGTGGCCGATAGGAAAATGGTCGCGGTCCTGAATCCCTTCCGTTCCATCCAGGGGGATTTTTCCAGCCGGTAATTCAGCGTAATCGTCCGGAGCTTCAGGTAAGATGAATTATATACGCTCAGGTTGCTATTGTAAATGATGCCGTCGTTCAGAAGCAGGCGTGGTCGGTTGCTGTTGGGGTTCTGGGGCGTCCAGCGTCCCAGCATGGATGCGTTGGCATTGGAAACACCTACGAACTCCACGCTGTTCACGTCGTCAGCCCACTCCAGCTTACCTCCCTGGGAAAATGTGAAGTACAGGCTTACATCGAACCGCTTGTACGCGAATTCCTGGGTAAACCCTCCGTAATCCTTGGGAGCGGCACTTCCGATAATGGCGTTGAACAGCGGATATGCAGCACCGTAAGCCTTGTAGGTCACAGTATCGAGCTCGAACATGGGATCGCCCAGGCCAAGGTAACCGAAGTAGCCGGCAAAGGAGCCCAATGCGCTTTGGTAATCGGCCAGTTGTTTTTGGGTTTTGATGATCCCGGTCACCTTCATACCCGTAATAAGCCCCAGGGGTTTCCCCTGAATCAGGGCAGTATTGTTGTACTCAATGCCGCCGGTCAGGTCCCCGATCTGCGTCAGGTCGGCATTGGGGTCGATGTGGGTGACGATGGACTTGTTCCATGTAATGTTGAAGGAGGCGCTCCACCGGAAATCCCGGGTCTTGATGAGGTCCCCCTGCAAGGCGAGCTCCACGCCCCGGTTCCGGATGCTGACCACATTCTGTAGGAGGGATGGGTAAGACGAGCTGGCCGCCAGTGGAAGGGACAGGAGCGCGTCTCCCGTTTCCTTGTCGTAATAATCGAAGGTCCCCTGCAGGCGTCCTTTGAACAGGGACACATCCAGGCCGCCGTCCTTTTCCTTGGTGGTTTCCCATTTGATCGCCGCATTCCCGAGCTGAGTGGGCAAGAGGGCGTTACTGCCATTATAGGTGTAAGGCGTATACAGGGTGCGGTACATTTGGTTGCCGATATTCTGGTTACCCGTCAAACCATAACTGACCCTGAGCTTCAGGTCGTCCAACCAATGCGCACCTTCCAGGAAGCGTTCCTTGGACAGGCGCCAGGCGACGGCCCCCGAAGGGAAGTAACCGAATTTATTGTCCGGACCGAATTTCGAAGAACCATCCGCCCTCCCGGTAAAGGTGAGCAGGTACTTGTCCTTATACCCGTAGTTGGCCCGTGCGTAAAACGACAGGAGGTAACTCTGAGGCTTGTCAGGATTGTCTCCCCGAACATACAGGGGTGTAGCCGCTGAGGAAAGACTGTTGAGAACGTTGTCATTCGGATAGCCCTGACCCGTGGCGCTGAAAAAATCGTTTTTTGTCGTTTCGTAAGAAGTGCCCGCCAGGACATTCAAAGTATGGTTCTCGTGAAAGGTCTTGTCATACGTCAATGTATTTTCCCAAAACCAGTCGTTAAGCGTTCCGTTGGCATTGCTGCCGATCCCCCCTCCGCTGGAAATATTCCCATTGAAACTCCCGATCTGGAGATAACTGGGCGTATACATCCGTTGGTTGTAGTCCTGCATATTTAAGGAAACGGTGCTCTTGAAGATCAGGTTATGAATGATCTCATATTGGGCGGACAGGGAACCCAGCAGGCTGAACGTCTTGGAATTGTTCAAGGCGGTGGTCATGGCCAGGGGGTTTTGGAAGCCCTGGTATACGGCCCCCTCCGAGGAGAAATCGGTAAAATTCCCGGCGGCATCGTAAGGCTGCCAATCGGGCCTCGCCGTCAGCGCCATACCGTAGGCGCCGTTGGTAATGTCCTGATTGGTATAGCCCAAATCGAAATTGGTCAGAAAGCGGAACCTGCTGCCGATGTCGTTTTCCATGCTGATCTTCCCCGATATCCGCTGGTAATCGGTGGCATCCACCACACCCGGAGTGCTGTTGTAACTGATGGAGCTGTAGTACCGGGAAGCGGTTCCTCCACCTTGCACCGACAGTACCAAATTATTGGAATAGGTGGTCCGGGTCACCTGGTCCAGCCAGTTGGTATTGGCTGTTCCGAAAAAAGAAGCGGGTTGATTCAGGATGCCGTCCACATTGGAGGGGATGGGCTGACCCGTCGTATTCCGGTAGTCGAAATCGTTCTGAGCGGCTTCGGTCAGCAACATTTTATATTGAGAGGCGTTGAGGATTTTGGGATTGATAGGAGAAGTGACCGTCCCGTAGTAACTCACGACGATCTGGGGCTTCGTATCCTTACGTCCCTTTTTGGTCGTGATGATGACCACCCCATTGGCGGCCTTGGATCCGTAAATCGCGGTGGAAGAAGCATCCTTCAGGATGGTGATGGATTCTATATCATCTACGTTCAGCCCTCCAAGGCTGTTGAGGCCATTGACAAAGGCCGTGCTCATGCTGGCATTGTCTCCGCCGCTGCCCGATACGCCGTTGCCCGCGGGGCTGGTGATGTCAAAACCCGGATTGATGTAGTTGGACTGAGCCTCCACGGGCACGCCGTCGATGACATAAAGGGGCGTATTGCCGCCCAGCAACGAAGTGGATCCGCGGACCCGTATGCGCACCGCACCACCGGGCGTTCCGTCCGTCTTGGTGACCTCCACGCCCGCGGCCTTACCCGCCAGGGCATTGTCCACCGTAGTGAAGGGTACATCCTCGATATCTTTGGAGCTGACGACGGACACCGATCCGGTCACATCCTTTTTCTGCGTGGAACCATAGCCGATGACGACCGTTTCGGTGAGGTTGCCCACCTCCCGGACCAACACAAATCTCAACACGGGTTCGGTTCCCGTCGCACGGTGATCCTGGGGTTTGTAGCCCACGAAGGAAATCTCGATGACGTCCCCAACGGGCACGTCGATTTGGAAAGTGCCGTCCCTGAGCGTTACCGTGCCTTTATGGGTCTTCTTGTCAATGACGGTCGCGCCCGCTACGGGGTTTCCCGTTTCATCCACCACTTTCCCGTTGAGGATGGTCGATTCGCGGGGCTCCTGCTCTTGCGGCGCAGGCGTTTCCCGCGCCCGGATGACGATGGTCTTGTCCGAAATGGTATACGTCAATGGCTGGCCTTCGAAGCACTGTCGCAAGACCTCCTCCAGCCCGGCCCCATGTACATCGATCGTTACCTTCCCAGCCCGTTTCATTTCCTGGTTGTTGTAGAGAAAATAAAACCCCGTCTGGGCGTGGATGATGCGGAACACCTTCTCCAGGGAAGCGTTCTTTTCCGACATCGTGATTTCCTGGGCCATTCCTTCAGCCCTTGCGCCCAACAGGGCCCCGAACAGCAATACAAACGCAATCTTCATACATAGTCGCGTTTTGGTGGTCAATTTCATACCTTTACCAAGTTTGGGTTGTGAAACAATTAAGCAGTCTCCGCCCGGACAATACCTGCCGGGGGGGCCGTAATCTCCCCCGGTTTCTTTTGTCAGCGTTATTTTTAAGGCAATACCGTTATATGGTTTCCCGATCCTATGCGAAAGTGGATATCATGGGTCAGCTCCAGCATTTCTAATACCTGCGAAACCTGCGCGTAACGGGAGATCTGGCCTGTAAAGATTTTTCCGGTCATGTCCCCTTCATAATCCACGGTCACATCGTACCACCTTTCCACCTGTCTCATGATCGTTCCTATATCCTCGTTATCGAAATAGAACATGTCCGATTTCCAGGCTACCACGGCCTCCTTGTCCACGTCGTCACTCAGGATAAGCGTTCCGCCGCCGTCCAGCCGGGCCTGCTCGCCCGGGGCCAGGTCCTTTCCGTTAACCCGGACCTTTCCCTCGAGTAAGGTGGTTTGCAGGAATGCTTCGTCATCATACGCATTTATATTGAACTCCGTTCCCAGGACCTGTACCTCCTCGCGGTTTACCACCTTCACCCGGAAAGGCCTCGACGCATCGGGGGCAACCGAAAAGTAGGCCTGACCGGTAACCTCCACTACCCTTTCGGTCTTTCCGAAACTGACGGGATAACGCAGGGAAGAGGCGGCATCCAGCCAAACCTGGGTTCCATCCGAAAGTTTCAATTGATATTGTCCTCCCCTGGGCACGCTCAGTGTGTTGTACACGATTTCGCTGGCAGGAGTTGCTTCATAGGCAAGTACCCCGCCCGTAGCCTGCTGCACCTTGGCCGCCCCTTGCTTCAGCGTCCATCCCGTGTGACCGCTGTCGAGGGTCTTGGTGGTTCCATCGGCCAGCGTAAGGATCGCTTTGGTGCTGCCGGGTAGGATGGCCTGGGGTTTGGTTTTCGGCGGCGTCCGGTAGAAAAGAGCCGCCGCACCCGCGACAAGGATCAGGGCCGCCGCGACGCGCCACGCCGTCATAGGTATGCGTCGCGTCCCTATGGTTCGCATTAGCCTCACCCTCATCCGCGCCTCCAAGACCTCCGGGTCTTCCGGAATCTCCGCCACCCACTCTCCCTGCGGGTCATAATACCATTCGTGCAGCAATCGTTTTTCCTCGGCCGTCGCAATACCCGAAAGGTATTTTTGGGCGAGCCGGGACAATTCATCCTGGGTCATATACATGATTAGTGTTAAAAGGGATGTTCTACCCTACCCTTTTTATAAAAAAAAGTGGAGGATGTGCCTCAATTGGACACGCAGCTTGCCCAGGGCGGAGGTGATGTGCTTCTCAACGGCCTTTTCGGAGATACTCAACCGTTGGGCGATCTCCCGGTTGGACAAGCCTTCCTGACGGCTAAACTGAAAGACCAGCCTGCACCTGGTGGGTAAATGGTTAATTTCCTCAGCGATCATTTGGGAGAGAAAGCGGAAGTCTATGCTCGCCTCGTCGGCGGGTTCGATTTGCAAGAGGGTCTTCCTGGAGGCAAGGCTAACCTCCCGGAATATCGTATACCGCGTGGCCGCGGAAAGGTAGGCGTACAAGGAGCGGATTTCGGACTGGCGACGGTTTTTCCAAAGGGAGATAAATACTTCGTGGACAATATCTTCGGCCGCCTGACGCGAACCCGTTTTCTTGTAAGCCACGACATAGAGGCGCTGCCAGTACCGTTGGTAGATTTCAGTAAAGGCTTTTGCACTGCCGGTCCTTAATTCCTCCAGCAATGCTTGTTCCTCATATGTAGATGGCTCATGCAGTCCCCTAAATTAGGAAAAGATCTGCATCACTTTCGCCTTATCTCCCGTCCACCCCGGAAATAACACACTGTCCCCTGCGATGCTAAGGTGGGCATCCGCCACATTGCTAAAGACGCTACGGAAATCGGTCGTAACCTGTAGGTCCCTACCGTCCTCCAGGTTTTCCTGGGCCAGGGGCTTGACGTCTCCGTGGACCATTCCGCCTTCGACATCGTTTCCAAGAATAAAATTGCAGGAAGCGCGGCCGTGATCGGTTCCCCCAGTCCCATTTTGGTGAACGGTCCTGCCGAATTCAGTCATGGTCATCACGGTGACGTCATCCTGAAAGGCGTCCAGGTCGGTCCAAAAGGCCATGATGGCACTGGCCAGGTCGGTGGCGCTGCGTGCGAAAACGCCCTGGGTCGTGCCCTGGCCGAAATGGGTATCCCAACCGCTGCATTCGGTAAAGGCGATCTCCAAACCGACATCCATTTTGATCAACTGGGCGATTTGCTTCAGCGAGTTACCCAAGGCCGAGTTGGGATAGACGGCGTTCCCTGACGGCTTATAGTTCCGGGTATCGGTTTTCTGAAGCATCTTCATCGCTTCAAAGCTTTCCTGACCCGTGGACTTCAACAAGCCGGCGGCAGTCTGGTCGTACAGGTCTTCGAAACTTTTGGCGGCCAGGTTCGTTGCCGCGGGATTTCCGCGCATCTGGATGGCGAAGTCCTGTAGGTTTCCGATGGCCAGCGCCGGATTGTCCCCATACAAACACCGGGGCATCGCGCTGGTCAGGCTGACCGCGGAGAAAGGCGTCAGACCGTCATGGCCCAATAAACCCACGGCGCGGTTCAGCCAGCCGCTGGGGGTACCCTTGTCGAAGGGCGTCCCCGATTCCATATAGTCCTGTGCATCGAAATGGGAACGTGTATTGTTGGGCGATCCTATGCCATGGACGATGGCCAGCCTTTTGTCCTGGAATACGGGTAAGAAAGGCGCCAGTGCGGGGTGCAACCCGAAGCGTCCGTCCAGGTCCGTCAATGCGTCATGCTGCATGAAGAGGGAAGGCCTCGCCGCCTGGAAATAAGTATCGGTAAAGGGGGACACGGCCATGAGACCGTCCATGGCCCCGCGCTGGAAAATGCACACCAGTATCTTTTTCTTTTTATAAAGCCGTGTGATCTTCTCGCGGGCCGCGGCTTCCGCGATGAACCCGGGGATGCCTCCGATAAGGCCTACTCCAAAAAGGGCCAGGCCCCCACCTTTTAAAAAACCTCTTCTCGATACCATGGTTTACCTCCTTTGAAATTCGGGTGATCCCAATATAATGCCTACGACCTGGGGCAGCATACCAGCATTGCTTTGTCCGGGTTTGTCTTCACCACTGGCCGTCGCTACCTTGTCCCCCAGGGCCGGGTCATTCAGCATGGGGGTCAGGCGCTTCACCGTTTCATCGGTCTGACGTTCGGGCATCAGGAGGCGGCTATATGTCACAAGGGCCGCCTGGGCGCTTTCCGGTTCGTGGTGATCGTTCAAGGCTATGAGATCGAAATGTATTCCGGGTATCCGCCCCGATGCCATGGCCAGACCAAAGTTCATCCGGTTCAACAGGGAACCGGTGTTGATCCAATACTGTCCCTTATCCGGAAAACCTGTGGGCGCCTGGTAGGAATATAGTTTTTCACCCATCCTGCTCACCCAATTATATAGTTGCTGGGGCTGATCCACACTTGCATGTAGGCTGCGCACCGAGCTAATAGCCAATTCAAAGGGCGATTTGATCTTTTCCCTCACGGCGCCCGGGCTCCAGAATTCAGGGGCGCTGACCATGGTCAGGAGGACCTGCCGTATATCACCGTCTTTGTCCAGGAATGTCTTTGCCATTTTATTGATGAGGCTTGCGGGGGGATCGTCCGATACAAATCGAACCGCGAGCTTCCGGCAAATGAAGTGGGCGGTGGAGGGATGATGGGCAAGCATTTCCAGCAGGTCGACGCCTTCCTGATATCCTTCCATCGGCGTATTGGTCGCATCGGGCCCGAATGTCTTTCCCAGGACCGTTTTTTCGTCCTTGTCGTGGCGGCCGGGGTTGAAGAAGAAATCGCCCCGCCTGTAAAATCCCCTGGTGCTTAATTGTTCGGGGCTCATGGCATCCAGCTTCCTGGCCTGGGGATTGTCTTCGCGGCCCGGGCCGATGGGATATACGGTCCACCCCGTCAGCACCCTTGCCGCCTGGGTAACATCCGATTGAGTATACCCTCCGTCCACGCCCAGGGTATGCAGTTCCATGACCTCGCGCGCGTAGTTCTCGTTGATTCCCCCACCCCGGCTATTGAAGTTGTCGAGGTAGTATAACATCGCGGGGGACTTGGCCGTTGCCAGGAGCAAATCCGAAAATTTCCCAAGCGCATTGGGACGGACCACGTCCCTTTCATAGGCGGGGATATATATCGCGCAGTCTCCCTTGGTCACCGATACATTGAAGTGATTGAACCAGAAATCGGTCATGACTTCCAGCAACTGGTTATTGGAAAAGGCCGCGCGCAATACCTTTTGGTTGTAGAATTGCCTGTAGAGTTCCTGGGGAAGTTTAACCCCCTTTTCCTTCCTGTACGATTCTAAAATATCCTTGTAGGCATTGGGATCGGACAGTGCGGCGGAGTCCGAGGGAATGACGCCTTCTTTCTTAGCCATCCTAACGAGTTGGTCCCGCCGTAAGAAAACATGCAACGTCGAATCGTTGCTGAGGTTCAAAGCGTCATAGCCGCTCAGCATCGCATCCAGGGAATCGTCGGGCTCCCTGGCATCCAATTGGCGGGTGAACCAACGCTCCAAACCTTCCTTGCAGACTTCATCCACCTGGCCGGGCGTGGCGCCGAACGTGAAGCGTCCGATGAGATGAGCGGCGGCCCGCGCCTCGGTGAGACCGGCCTGTTTGTAGGGGAAACGAACGTGCTTCTCCCTTGGCACGCCGGCTGCCATCAATAAAACCCCAGGTTTGACCCCTCGACCCACCCAGTAGTTTAACGCCTATATTTGCAAAAACGCGAACACTATGACCACCCATCAGATTGCCAGCCGCCTTGCCGACTTATGCAAACAGGGCAAATTTGAAGAAGCCCAAAAAGAACTCTACTCCAAAGAAGCCACCAGCACCGAACCCAGGGAAATGCCACCTTTCCCCAAGGAAGTCATAGGCTTGGACGCCATCCTGAAAAAAAGTGAAGCCTTCAACCAGATGGTCGAAGCCCTGCACAGTTGCGAAGTCGGTGAACCCGTCGTGGCCGATCATTCCTTTGCCTTCACCCTGACGTTGGATTCCACCTGGAAAGGACAAGGCCGTTCCAAGTCCACCGAGCTCTGCGTTTACGAAGTCAAGGACGGGAAGATCGTAGCCGAGCAGTTCTTCATGTA
>Ga0206863_1001_pt4 | contig 24197 bp, 18 predicted proteins | sample Alteio_BWOrgCont_41_FD_152634 | JGI IMG/M metagenome (GOLD analysis project Ga0206863, IMG submission 152634) | Enriched cells from forest soil in Barre Woods Harvard Forest LTER site, Petersham, Massachusetts, United States -... | ecosystem: Environmental > Terrestrial > Soil > Temperate forest >...
AGTAACAACAGCAGAAGAAAATGCAGAAGCAGCAAGATTAGCGTTAGAAGCAGCAAACGCAGGAGTAACAGCAGCTCAAGCAACAGCAGCAACAGCGAGTACAGCATTAGACAACGCAAGAGCAGGAGTAACAACAGCAGAAGAAAATGCAGAAGCAGCAAGATTAGCGTTAGAAGCAGCAAACGCAGGAGTAACAGCAGCTCAAGCAACAGCAGCAACAGCGAGTACAGCATTAGACAACGCAAGAGCAGGAGTAACAACAGCAGAAGAAAATGCAGAAGCAGCAAGATTAGCGTTAGAAGTAGCAAGAGCAAGAGTAGCAGCAGCCCAAGCAACACCAGCAGCAGCTCAAGCCGTCCCAACCGCAGCTGTGGCACCGGTGGATTTAGCGACATATAGTGTTAATATGATGGCTCATATCCCTGGAGCAACAGTGCCGGATGGTTCAGGATTATTCCAATTCATGCAGTTTACGGCTCGGATGATCGGGCCTGTAGTCCCCACTGAAGCCGCAACAACGCCTGACGAAGATGGTACAGGTTCAGCCCTTGCCATGATCTCAGAGAATTCCAATAAGTTCGTTACCTGGGTGGCGGTGAATATCGGTAATGCCAAGTTAGGAATTTGGACCCCTGAAGTAGTGTTAGCCCTCGCCTTAGTACCAGCTGCTGTCATGGTCATCCTGGTTGAAGCCTTAAGAGAAACAATTGCTCTGTTTACAGGAAAACTCAGCTGGAATGATTTTAGAGATCTGCACGTTGGCAAAGAAAAACAAATTGAGGCTTTAAAGCCACTCTTAGATGTTTCGTACAATTCATCAGTGGAATCCTTTATCAATCACGTATGGAACAATATTGTTTACCTCTTTACCAGTAAAGGCGTCTTGGCCTTGATCAAGAACAAAGATTCCAAGGATAAGCGGGTAGTATTCGCTGCAATCTTTATATTTTTATTCATCCTATTTTCATTGATGTCTTTATTCCGTGCGTATAGACAGAAGAAATCTGTGCAACAGCCTGTTTATGCAAACCAAAAATCAGCACCATCAAAATCTTGGGTAAATACTTTTACAGTGACATTTGCAGCAATAATTGGGCTTTTGAATTTGCTCCCAAGATACATTGCTTTCTTGGTCGGGAAGATAGGAGCCGGACATTTTAGGGCCAGGCATCATGGTTTTGGCAAAAGACAACATCTTTGCCTTCCCAACGCATTGGTCAACAATTTTCAGAGAGTTGAGTTATTCATGATTGCCCCCATCACCCAATGGTTTCCAGTGGCATTAATTCAGTTAATAACATTGGCATCAGTAGTCAATTTTATAGAAGGCATTGGAATGATGACGGGACTTGGACTTGGATTAAATGGTCTTTTCCCAGCTGTCTCAACTGCTCAGGTTTTATCGGTAAGTGTAAGCACTGTATTTTTTGAATACATATTCATTAAATTGTTGTTCCACCCCATACGTGTCATTTATGTAACCGTTATTAAGCCTGTGATCACATTAATAGAAAAAATCTTTGAGATAGATGTAGAGCTTCCTATGGATACAAATTGGAGCAGCCAAGGCCTTCTTTCAGGAGTGGTCAATATATTAATACTTTTGATGACTGAAGTTACTTATGCAATTAATTATGAGATGACTACATATGCATATGTTGTAGAGGATTAAAAAAGATGAATGGCTAGGGGCTTGGAAACATTTTCATGGTGTTTTTTTGCCAAACGAAGAAAGCGCTTTCAAACGTGTATAAAAGTCATTGTTTCGAACAATTTAAGACGGTGGATTAAATAAAAGATGTGGTATAATTATAAACAATCAATCAAAAAGGAAAGAAAAATGTTTAAGCAATTAGTTGTCTTACTAGTTTGTGTTACATTTATTTTTGGCAATTTCCAAATTGCCGATGCCCAGGATTTTAGCATCAATCAACTTCCTGTGCCTGGAACAATGATTGACACGACCGCGGCCTATGTGCCATTGACTCTCAAGGGCATGGTCATCCATTCAGAGAATGCTTTGAAGTTTGATTTTTTAATGGATACCGGACATAGCCATCTGGAAGGCAAGGGCCTTTCGGATGAAGCCCTTAAAATAATGAAGTATTTTTTAACGGCTTTGACTATTCCTGAAGATGATTTGTGGGTCAATCTGTCTCCTTATGAAAAGGGACGTATTATTCAAGATAATTTTGGTCAGACCGTGATGGGCCGTGACCTTTTAGCCCAGGACTATATTTTAAAACAACTCACTGCTTCCCTGGTTTACCCAGAAAAAGCATTGGGCAAAGAGTTCTGGCAACAGGTCTACAGTAAAGCATCCCAAGAGTATGGGACAACGCAAATACCAGTCAATACCTTTAACAGGGTTTGGATCGTCCCAGCTGAGGCCGTGGTTTGGGAACATGAAAATAAAGTGATCATTGTCAAAAGCCATCTCAAAGTCATGCTGGAAGAAGATTATTTATCGATGTGTAAACACGGGGACGTTCCTTTCTATTCGTCAATGGCGAAACATTCTGTTGGAGCATCAGACAAGGCCCATGCCTTAGGCTCTCAAATTGTCCGTCAAATTGTCCTTCCTGTTTTAGAAAAAGAAGTCAACGAAGGCAAGAATTTTGCCCAGTTACGGCAAATGTACCAGGCCATGATTTTAGCTACCTGGTATAAGAAAGCGTTAAGGGAAAGTATTTTAAATAAGGTATATGCTGATCAAAAGAAGATGGTTGGGATTGGGTACGCCAATAATGGATCAACAAAACAATCTAACGACATAGAATTAATTTACCAGCAGTATTTAAAGGCTTTTAAAAAAGGGGCATTTAATTATATTAAAGAGGATAAAATTCCCAATTCCTTTGATCCCGTTACGGGAGGCCAACAAACAATTGCGAGGAAGTATTTTTCAGGTGGTTTTAGTGCAAGGGACGGAGTTCTTACCTTGCGTACTAAATTACAAGAATGGGGAACGGCCCAACTAACAAGAGTTCAAGCGGTTGATGTTAAACAGGCATTGAGGAAGATTGGGAAGACATTATTATTTGCGTTCTCACTGTATCCTCAAGCTTCGGATACTGCGATGAATGCGATTCCAATGTGGAAAGCCCTAGGCCGTACGGATAAAATTGCACATTATTTAGATGATACGGGTAATGCAATCTTGCTTAATGAGGCAATGAATGCCATTGATGCAATAGATACTCCTCCCGTGGCCAAACTGCCTATTTATAGGCAGTCTTTGAAAAATTTTTCTTCGACTGTTCAAATATGGGCCATAAGGGGCATAGTGGATATTGGAGATAAATCACACAGAGATTTACTTATTCCAATGTTGGATGGCGGAAATGAGAACATTCGTGAAGCTGTAGCCCGGGCAATAGATAGTCTCCCGCTTAACGGTTTTGAAAGATTTTCTGTATATCGAAAATCCATAGAAAGTAAATATCCAGATGTGTTTACGTGGACGCTTAAAGGATTGGTCCAATTAGGTGATGAAAGCTCTGTTGTAGTAGTTCTTTCACAATTAAACAACAAAAGTCCTATTATTCGCGATCAGGTGATGCAAGCGGTAGATACTCTCCTACCTAACCTTAAGGATAAGTTTAGCATTTTTAGTGAAGCAGTGCAAAGTACTCACTATAATGTACGCGCATGGGCGATTAAAGGGTTGTCAGAGATTGGAACAGAAGAAGCAAATACTTTGCTAAAAGCGGAACAAAAAGATAGAGATAGAGTAGCAATGTTAATGAGGAGGGCAGAAAAAACGCATGATTATAATAACTATAATAAAATTTCAGATATTCTTCATGACGTAAGAGACCCAAGAGGAAACTGGTGGTATAGGGTGTATAAACAACGTGATACGTATGAGTGGGTGCCTGGTGTTAAGCAAATGCAGAAAGGATACTATATTGAGATACCAGGTTACGAGGAAGATTACGGTACAGGCTATGCTAATCCGGATTGGATTGATGGACATAAAGAATGGAGACCTGATCCCAATGGGAAAGAAGAAATAGAAATTGAAGTTGGTGGGTATAATAAGAGAATAGAGCATGAGGCAACTTGGGAAAAATTGAAACGAAAAGATGCTTCAATGTTTGGACAAACGCCGGTTGTTTCCAGAATAACGCTGGGGGTGGCTGCCTTGGTATTAGCTGCGGGAAGTCATGCTTCATTAAACAGGACGATTCCAGCAGTTCCCAAGAAGACTCCAATAGTAGTAGTGGCGCCATTGCCTGAGCAGCATGTTCGCGATCTCGGCGGGATCACCTTAAATTCAAAGATGCTTAATATGCAGACTAAAGGCGATGGCAATGCCCTGTCCCTGCCAACCAGCCAAGAGCCTTTGGATACAATGAATCTCCAAGGTTTTACAGCCCAGATCGATAATGTTGAGACTGTTGATCTACCGGAATTGGTGGGCTTTAGTTCCTAATTTTATCAACTACGCAGGAATTGGCGGTCGAGAAAGTTTTGGGTTACTTCAATGAGTGTTGGGCGGCCGTGGGGGCAGGTGAAAGGATCAAGACACTCCAGCAATTGTTTGCGTTGATAATCAGCTTGGGATGCATCGAGTTTGTCACCAGCAACAATGGAAGCTTTGCAGGCACGGCGGGCCAAGGCAGCATGGTCCATGCGCGGGGCGTCATGACCTGTTAAAAGGGTGCGTACGACGAGTTCGATATTTTTAAGTAATAACGGTTGAGTTTGCACAGCAATGGTGTCATCGTCAAATAGGGTAGTTTCAATACCAGCAGCAGTCAGTTTCTCCTGTAGTTCTTCCCATGCAATTTTTTCTTGAGGCGTTAATTTAAGCAATAAGGGTGTAAGTAAAGGCTGGCTTTCTACCTGGGCCGCGTCGATTTGATTTTTAAATTTTTCAAACATAATGCGTTCCTGCGCCGCATGCTGGTCAACGATCAGAAGTGTTTCATCCGCTTCAAAAAGCAAGAATTTCTGCAAGAAAGACCCCACAAACCGCGCACGGGAAAATTTGGAACGCAGGGTATTTTCCTGGCCGAAAAGTTGAAAATCTTGAAAAGTATCATTACCAACAAGAACGGTATTGTCATTCCCGTCAACAACAACTTTGTCATCCCCGAATGTTTTAATCGGGGATCCAAATACATCCATGTCTGGATTCCCGACAGAGGCATTCGGGAATGACATTTTATTATGAGACATTTCTTTTACTTGTCCTTTATGCATCAGCTGATATTCTGCCATACGGCGCAATAGGCTGATGATCCGCCCTTCATCTTTCAGGCGCACCTCGCGTTTGGTAGGATGAATATTGACATCAACGTTGGCGGGGTTAAGAGTGATATTGATAATAAAGGCCCCGTAGACGCCCGGCGGCAGGATGAGTTTGTAGATATCGTTGAGATTAAAGCTTAAATTTTTGTTTTCAACAGGGCGGTTATTGACAAAAAAGAATTGCAAATCACGGCGGGGCCGTTGGATATTAATATTACCTAAAATCATCCTTACCCGGATCTGCTCATCGACGAATTCCTGATCTGTTTCCAATAAATGATTCATGCTGACATTGAGTGCAGCTGCAGTACGGTCGATATTTGAGGGGGCTACTCGTAGATCTAAAAGTGTTTTGCTGGCATGTGTCAGTACAAAACGTTTATCAGGGTAAATCAAGGTGTAAGGAAGAACAATATTGAGGATTTGGTTTAATTCCGAAGTATTATTTTTGAGAAATTTACGACGGGCGGGGGTATTAAAGAAAAGTTCAGCGATTTTAATGTCTGTGCCTGTGTGGCTCACGGCCGCAGGCTCAAGATTTTGGCGTATCCCACCCCTGATATGGATTTGCCAGCCTTCATCGGTCGCAGTGCGTGAAGTTAAGGTGACATCGCTTACAGCTGAGATAGAGTATAGCGCTTCTCCGCGAAAACCCATGGAGTGAAGTTTTTCCAAATCTTCGATGGCAGCAATTTTGCTGGTGGCGTGGCGTTGAAAAATTTTTTCTAAATCACTTCGTGCAATGCCTGAGCCGGTATCCTTGATATGGATAAATTCTTTACCTGCATCCTTAAGGTGTATTTCAATACTCGTGGCTCCCGCATCAATGGCATTTTCCAGCAATTCTTTAACCACCGAAGCCGGCCGATCCACCGCTTCGCCAGCAGCGATCTTGGCAATAACATCAGGAGTAAGTATTTGAACGTTAGGCATAATTTTACAAAAAGGGGACACTTTAAAGTGTCCCCTTTTTTAAGTTAACTTACGTTTTAATTCATCCAATTTTTTTAACGCTTCCATGGGTGTTAGGGTGTTGATGTCGATGGCTTCCAGGGCGGCGCGTACGTCATCTGTCGTCGGTTGAGTAGGGACGAAAAGGTTTAATTGTTTGTCTTTTTTTGCATAAGGATTAGGCGTGCCGATTTCTAACTCAGAGAGGATCTCTTTGGAGCGTCGGATCACTGTTTCTGGAATCCCGGCTAATTTGGCCACGTAAATCCCGTAAGAATCGTCTGAACCGCCAGGGACTATTTTATGCATGAAGATGATTTTGTCCTTCCACTCGCGGACAGCCACATTGTAATTTTTAACACCTTGAAATTGATCAGCCAACGCTGTTAACTCGTGAAAATGCGTGGCAAAGAGCGTGCGCACGTTTGAGCTGTGCATATGCTCGGCCAATGCCCAAGCCAGGCTTAAGCCGTCGGAGGTTGAAGTGCCTCGGCCGATCTCATCTAAAATGACCAGCGAGCGGGGTGTCAGATTATTGAGGATATCCGCAGCTTCCGTCATTTCCACCATAAAAGTACTTTGGCCGCGGGCAATATCATCATGGGCACCAATGCGGGTAAAAATTTTATCAACCACCCCCACGCGTGCCTCAGCGGCGGGAATGGGTGCGCCCATTTGGGCTAAGATCACTAAAATAGCACTTTGACGGATATAGGTAGACTTACCCGCCATGTTAGGGCCGGTTAAGATGATCAGATGATTATCGTTAGTGTCCAAAAGAGTATCATTGGCAATGAAATTATCAGTCACGGTTTTTTCAACAACAGGGTGGCGGCCGTCTTTAATGTCCAGGATGGTTGAAGTATTGATTTCTGGAAAAATATAGTTGGGCCAGGTGGATAATTTAGCGAGAGCAAAAAGACAGTCCACTGTGGCCAGTTGATGAAAGGTTTCGTGTAAACGCGCTACCTCAGCTAGAATTGATTTTTCAATTTGGCTGAGGATACGTTTTTCAATAGCTATAATTTTATCCTGGGCAGTTAGAAATTTTTCTTCGTATTCTTTGAGTTCCTGGGTAATGAATCGCTCTCCGCCGACCAGGGTTTGTTTGCGCACATAATGATCAGGGGCGCTGTTTTGGCGGGTTTTAGAAATTTCAATATAAAAGCCAAAGACATTATTGAACCCGACTTTTAGCGACGATATACCAGTTTTTTTAATTTCCTGGGCCTGGTATTGGGCCAGCCACTGCCTGCCGTTTTCTAAAATATTTTTAAGTTCATCCAATTCCTGATCAATGCCAGGCTGAATCATTTTACCTTCAGGTTTGGCCAGAGGCACGTCGGGGTTAATGGTCTTGGTCAATAGTTCACGCAGGGAGGCGAGGTCTTGGATTGCTAAAAGCGGATTTGGATTCCCGCTTTCGCGGGAATGACAGGTGTTTAGTGTTTCAGCGATTAAGGGGACGCGCAGCAGGCCCTGGCGGATATTCAAAATGTCTTTAATGGAGCCGCAACCGCAGGAAAGGCGTGAGAGTGCTTTTTGAAGATCAGGTAAATTTTTTAAACATTCGCCGAGCCGGACATTGTTGGCCAATTCACGTGCTGCCTGCTGGCGCAATTGGATGTCAGCAACGTCTTTAAGTGGATGGTATAACCAGAAACGCAATGCCCGTCGGCCCATGGGGGTCGAGGTCAGATCAATGACAGCAAGTAAGGATTCTAGTTCCAGTCCATAATGAGCAGCAGGAGAAATAAATACATGATCATCCTGGGTATAAAGAGCGATTTTATCAATATGCTTGAGGCTGGTTTTATTCATGTTTTTTAAATATTCCAGCAGGGCCCCGGCAGATCCTTGGGCCAAAGGCAAATCGTCGACGCCAAATCCTTTTAGGGATTGTGTTGCGAAATGCTCACAGAGGCTTTTGCGGGCCATGTCAGTATTAAAGGCCCAATCCCCCAAAGGGCTTAGGGCGATGGTACGCATTTTGACTAAAGGATGGGAGAATAAATTTTTGATGTCTTCTTCCTGGGCCTCTGGATAAAGGCATTCAAAAATGGGCAGTTTGGCTAAAAGTTCGATGGTCTGGTGAAGAGATAATTCATTAGCAAAAATGGTGCCACCGGAATTATCAATAAAAGCCACACCCCAAAAAGGGGACACTTTAAAGTGTCCCCTTTTGCCTTCGCAGATACTCATCAGATAGCGGGAATCAGTGGATTCATCCAGATAGGTTCCGGCGCTGATAATGCGGATGACGTCGCGTTTGACAATGCCTTGGGCTAAAGCAGGGTCTTCGATCTGCTCACAAATAGCCACTTTTTTACCGGCCTTGATAAGTTTGGCAATGTAATTGTCACTGGAGTGATAAGGCACCCCGCACATGGGGATCTTGCCTGAGGCATCAGTTCCCCGGGAGGTTAAGACCAAATCTAAAATAGAAGACGCCTGGGTGGCATCTTCAAAAAACATTTCATAAAAATCGCCCAGGCGGAAAAAAAGGATGGCATCCTTATGTTTCGCTTTGATATCGCGGTATTGCCTGATCATGGGGGTCGCAGCTTGCACAGAGATAATTTATAGCACAATCCTTTTATCTAATCTATAATAATTAATCATGCGATTTTTTTTGTTAATAGCCTTAATTACCATCTGCCCTGGTCTTGGCCTCTGCGATCCTTTGCCACCCCCGCCGCTTTATGACGCCATTATGAAGATCATTGATCCCCTGGAATATTCAGGAGTTCCGGTCATGGTTAAGCCCCAGGTGGACTTGGCGCTTGATTTTAATCAACGGACATGGACCTTGAGGAACATCCATGAATATGACGGTCAAGGAGGGGTCATTTTAGAACAGGGCCGTTTTGGTCTTTGTGCGGAATTAGCCACGTTTTTGTTTGAGAAAATCAAGCCCTTGTTGAGCGGACAGTATGAAGTTAAATTTGCCATGACCACAGAACCAGGTTTTTTTGCGACAGGGCAATCCAATCACATTGTTTTATTGCTGGTGGATCGATCCGACAAGCAGGTTTATTTGATCGACCCGTCTTTTCATAAGTACGCGAGGATGAAGGACCTTGCTGAATATCATGTCCTTAATATTCAGGATACCTTATCCTTTGTTAAAGACCAATCCCACGACGTTTCTTTTGGTGTTGATCAGGCCATACCGCTATTTATCAAGAAGGATGTCTTGCTCTCTTTTGCAGTCACCTCTGTCGACGGAAAATTTGACAAGGATAATTTTATTTTTGCCATCTCTGCCAATCGCCGCTATAAGTTTGCCGGCCGGGACATCGTTTTAATCGGCCGGCGCAATAAAGAATTTGAAGATTTCGAAGACAAGGCTTTGTTAAATCAACTGATGACACCGGATGAAATTAAAATATTGTTTGATAAATTGAAAAGCTGGATCGAGAGAGTTTGATCATGAAATGGTTTTCCCGTTGGGAATTTTTCGCTTTGGCATCGGCATTCTTTGCCGGGCTTACGGCTTTCTTAGGTAAAATGGGGGTCATGAATGTCAACTCCAATCTCGCGACCTTCATCCGTACCGTGGTGGTTCTAATGATGACAGCCTGCATTCTTTCATGGCGACATCAATGGCAATGGCCTCAGGGCACTGCGACGAAGGCCTGGGTGTTCCTTGTTCTTTCTGGGATCGCCACAGGTCTTTCCTGGCTTTGTTATTACCGTGCCTTGAGTTTGGGGCCGGTTTCCAAGGTTGCTCCCATTGATAAATTAAGCGTAGCTTTCGCCATTATTTTAGGTATTTTATTTTTAGGAGAGAATCTTACCTGGCAAATTGCTCTGGGCGCTGGCCTGATTATTTTGGGAGCTGGGATTATTGTTTTTCTTTAGCGATTAAACCCAGCTGTGTCGGGGTCAAAAGCCAAAGGAGACATGCAGTTGCTTTTTTGGAATACAAGTCGATATCCAGGCAACAAAGCCCGCCTTTTTTAAAATCAATGTTCAGCGGAGTATTGCTTTGTAAAAGATCAGAGATCATTGTTGATAAATGAGGCTCATGCCCCACTAATAAAACATTCTTCGATTTTGGAAAATGTGTCTGGATTTCCAATAGCAGTTTTTGAACAGAGCTGGGGGGAAGCAAGGTATTCGTAAAATGGATTTTTTTGTTTTTTGATTTATAAAGTTGGATTACAATTTCTGCGGTTTGCCTTGCCCGCACGTAGGGACTGCTGAGGATGGCGTCAAATTTTAAACCTAAGGTTTGACAGCCTAAAGCCGCGAATTTCATTTTTTTGCGTCCTTGGGCTGTCAACGGACGAAGACTGTCATCTTTGTATTTAGGATCGCCGCGTTCTGCTGCGATGGCATGCCGCAAGAAATAAACATCCATGGTAAAGATCTCCTGAATCTATTATAATGAAAAATCTTGAAACAAACAGTTATTCGTCATCCTGAGCGCAGCGAAGGATCTAAAGGTGTCTTAAGATTCTTCGGCGTTGCCTCAGAATGACGGTGGCAATTAAGTGAGAGGGATTTTTATATGCGTTTTGTCTGGATTATTATTTTGATTTTAGGTGTGAGCGGTTGTGCGGCGAGTACTGTTTACAATCCCATGCAGGTAGAAAACCCTGCAGAAATAGAATTAAATACAGGTGGATTTAAAGCGATTCAGGAAGGCATGACCCTTGATCAGGTTCATCAGATCATGGGGACAGAACTTGTTGTAGGTTATGCCGACCAATCACCTGGATACAAGCCCCTGACCATTCCTAATCCGTACAGAACCGAAGCGCTCAATGATAAGAATTATTTTATTGAGTACTACATTGAAGCGGTACGCCAGCCAGACGGCATCGTCAGTGATAATGAATTAATGCCCTTAATTTTTAAAGACGGACGGCTTATTGGCCGCGGCTGGCCTTTAGCTAATTCTCTACGCCCAGCTAAGCCTTCCGCATGAAAAATCCTTTTTATGTTTCATTGAAGCCTTTTTTAAATCATGGCGCGCTCAGCCGTCCGACGCAGTGGGATACGATTTTTGCCAATAATTATCCACTAGAAGTGGAAATTGGTTTTGGCAACGGCGAATATTTGGAACGCTTAAGCTCTCAGAACCCGTATGTAAATTTTGTTGGATTTGAACAGTACTGCGAGAGGATTCACAGGACCCTAAGAAAATTAAGCCGTACCGGCAGGGACAACGTGAGGGTATTACGGCTAGATGCCAGGGCAGGTTTTGAACGGTATTTTAATCCTAAAACAATTACCTGCGTGCATTGCCTGTACCCGCCGCCGTGGCCTAAAAAATCAGATATCAAGCACCGGCTTTTTAGGACGGAGTTCTTGAAGCTTGTTAACAGCCGTATGGTTGATGGGGGCATTTTAAAAATAGTGACGGATCACTATCCGTATATAGACTGGGTTCAAGAAAACGTTCAGGGCACAGGATTCACTGTCGAATTTAAAAACATTCAAGCGAATTACGGTACTAAATTTGAGAAAAAATGGGTTGAAGGCGGACAGAGTGAGTTTTACGAACTGCTTTTGACCAAACATACGCATATTCCCGTTGAGCTAAAGGAGGACAGTACTTTGCAAAGTTATCTTTTTGATCATTTTAATCCTGATAATTTCGGTTTTAACGATTATTCCCAAGATGGCGTGGCTGTATCTTTTAAAGAAATCTTGTATGATCCTAAAAAGCAAGTGGCCTTGGTCCACGTGATCGCCTGCGACGGGCCGTTGGCCCAAAATATACGTATTGTCATTGCCCATTCTGAGAAGGGTTGGCGCGTTAATTTAGCTGAAGGAACCATGTTAATGCCGACCATGGCCGTGTCCCAAGCTTTGGAATGTGTTTACCAGGCAGCAAAAAACAGTTAAGTATTGTCATTCCCGCGAAAGCGGGAATCCAGTAATAGAATTAATTCTGAATTGGATCCCCGCTTTCGCGGGGATGACATGCTAAATATTATCCAATTTTTTAATTAATCATTGTATCCTTCTAATTCCTAAAGTATATTGCAAACTATGTTAAAAGCCCTTCGGGTATCTTTGATTGCCATTTTTATGGTCACTCTGCTGTCCCCTCCGCAGAGTGAAGCCTATCGCTTTTTATATAGGCACAGAGGACCTTATCATGTGACCGCTAATACAGCCCTTCTTTGGGACCCTGCCAGCAATCAGCGTTATTTTGATCTTGGCGCTGACCGTGAGGTTTTTCCAGCTTCCACCACCAAGATTTTGACAGCCCTGCTGGTACTGGAAAACCTTCCTTTGGATAAATATGTGACGGTTAGTGAACATGCAACCCAGGTGCCGCAAACCAAATTGGGCTTAAGGGCAGGGGAATCTTACCGCGTGCGGGACTTGCTCTACGGGCTTCTTCTTAAATCCGCCAATGACGCGGCCGTGGTCTTGGCTGAAGCGGTAGGAGGGTCTGAGGGGAAATTTGTTGACATGATGAATGCCAAGGCCCAGCAACTAGGGGCTGTGCATAGTCATTTTGCCAATCCCCACGGGCTTCCTTCCGCAGGGACACAGTATACCACTGCATCTGATATGGCTTTAATTTTTACACAAGCGCTCAAAAATGGGTTTTTCCGTCAGGCAATCACCTTTAAATACCTTGTCATTTATTCCAGGGCAGGCCGCCGTTGTTTCTTAAAATCGCATAACAAAATTTTATTTTCAAATTGGAAGAGGCTCGTTTTTGGCAAAACAGGATGGACCATCGAAGCACAGTCTTGTTTTGTTGGATATATCCCTAAGGGAAATGATATACTAGTGATAGCTGTTTATGGATGCCACCGGCGTTGGACGGATATGAAGTATATTATTGAGCATTACGGGGGCATCAATCTGTAAAATTTCATTGTCGGGGTTTTTGATTTAAGGTAGGATGGGATTGTCATCCTGAGCGTAGCGAAGGATCTTAATATGCTTTAAGATTCTTCGGTTTCACCTCAGAATGACGAAAATTTCTTAATAAAAGTACTGGAGGAATTTATGGAAGGTAAAAATAATATTCTTATAGCGCTGTTGGTCATTTTAATCGGTGTCGTATCTGGCGTAGGCATATTAATAGGGATCAATAATGCTGTTGGAGTTGCTTTAAGTCCGTTGAATGCCAGGCTCTCCGCGATCGAGCGGGAAGAAAAGAACATTGAAAATAAATTAGATACCCAAAGCTCTACCTCAGCGCCCCTCGCGGATATTCAACAAACGTTAGGACAGATCCAAAATAGGCTTAACGCTATTGGCTCTAATGCCCAGCCGCAGCCACCACAACAGCCACCGGCTGAAGATATGAATAAAGTTTATGCCATTGACCCGGGAGTGTCTTCCATTCTTGGCAAAAAAGATGCCCCTGTGACCATCGTTGAATTTTCTGATTTTCAATGCCCTTTTTGCGCCCGCTTCTATCCGGTCGTCAAGGATGTTTTGGCAGCCTATCCTGATAAGGTAAGAGTGATCATCAAGAATTTTCCCCTACCGTTTCACCCTAATGCCCGTCCTGCAGCAAAATTGGCCATGGCTGCCAATGAGCAAGGGAAATTCCAGGGAATGATGGAATCCTTGTTGGCCAATGGTGGGGATGTCTCAGATGCCAAAATTAAAGAATACGCTCAAAACTTGGGGCTAGATTATAATAAATTGATGGCTGATTATAAGAATAAAGATGCCCAATGGGAGAAACAGATTCAAGATGATATGCAGTTAGGTGGCAGCGTGGATGTACGCGGTACGCCGACATTTTACCTTAACGGCCGCAAAACAAATTCACGGGACTTAAGTAGCTTTAAGGCAGAGATTGATGCCATTTTAGCAGGTAAGTAATTTTTCTTTGCAAAAAAAGGGTTTTAGTGTATATTATGCCCTTCACACAAGGTATTTCTTACGGGAGGTTTTAGCTATGGGTGGTCGTGTAGGAGGAATTTCAAGTAAATATTATTGCGAAACCGCAGGTGTTAAGGTTTCTGGTGGACAGAAGGTTAAATCCGGTACTGTTTTAACCCGTCAAGGGGACCAATGGAAAGCCGGGCTTCATGTGATTGGCCGCAGTTCTTTGACGGCCGCGTGCGATGGTGAAGTTTATTTTACCCGCCGTAAAAACGGTTACAATAAAGTTATCACGCTCATCAACATTAAACCTTCAAATTGACGAGGACGCAACGTCCGAGTCATCCTGAGGCAATTGCCGAAGGATCTTAAGATATTCAAAGATTCTTCGCTGCGCTCAGAATGACGGGGGGTTTTTAATGTGCGGTATTGTCGGCTACGTTGGTAACAAAGACGCTTTACCCATCCTGCTTGAAAGTCTAAAAAAGCTTGAGTACCGCGGGTATGATTCCAGCGGTGTGGCTTTTTTAGACCATGACGCACATCTCTTCGTTCGTAAATCCAAAGGCAAGATCCGCAATTTAGAAGAATTGATCCGTACCCAGCCGGTACCCTTTGCCCATGCGGGGATCTCGCATACGCGCTGGGCCACCCACGGGCTTCCTTCGGATATTAATGCCCATCCTCATACCGATAGCAAGCATCATATCGCGATCGTCCATAACGGTATTATAGAAAATTATCAGGAACTTAGAGACGCGCTTAAGAAAAAAGGGGATAAATTTGTTTCCGCCACAGATTCTGAAGTCATCCCGCATTTAATTGCTTCTTTTTATAAAGGTGATTTACTGGCAGCTGTACGCCAGACCATTGCCAAGCTAAAAGGTACCTTTGCTCTCGGGGTCATCAGCCGTAACCATCCAGGCATGCTGATCGCGGCACGGGTGGGCTCTCCCTTGATCATTGGCATCGGCGAGAAGGAAAATTTTATCGCTTCAGATGTGCCCGCTATTCTGGACTATACCCGTCGGGTTATTTATTTAAAAGACGGGCAGATCGCTATTTTGACCAAGGATAGCGTCGAGTTATGCAGCTTTGATGGGAAAAAAGTAAAGCCCAAAATAGATACAGTTTCATTTAATGTGATTGCCGCCCGCAAGGAAGGCTATCCGTATTTTATGCTCAAGGAAATCCATGAGCAGCCGGCAGTTCTTGACCAGATGCTGAGTTTGCGTTTAAAGAATAAAAAGCTTAATCTCGAAGGCTTGGGTTTGTCGGAGGATATTTTAAAGCGTACGCGTAAAGTCATGATAGTGGCCTGCGGCACAGCGTATCATGCCGGCTTGGTTGGGAAATACATCATTGAAAATTTAGCACGGCTGCCCGTTGAAGTTGATACTTCCAGTGAATTTCGTTACCGTAATCCGATCGTCGATAAACACACCTTATTCTTAGCGGTCAGCCAATCTGGTGAAACAGCAGATACCTTGGCGGCCGCGCGTGAAGCAAAGGCCAAGGGAGCCAAGGTAATTGCCATTTGTAATGTGGTGGGCTCTTCACTGGCCCGTGAAGCTGACGGTATATTATATACCTATGCCGGCCAGGAGATAGGGGTTGCCTCTACCAAGGCCTACAGCGCACAGCTGATGATGTTCTATCTTATAGCTCTCAAATTAGCCCAAGTGAGAAAAAGTATAACACCAAAAGCGTCCAAAGATTTGATGGGCCAATTGCTGCGCATCCCATCTTTATACAGAGAAATTTTAAAAGACATGCATAATATTCAAAAAATAGCAGAAGCCAATTCTCATTTTGGCTGTTTTCTTTTTTTAGGACGGCATGTTAATTACCCGTCGGCACTGGAGGGGGCGCTGAAGCTCAAGGAAATTTCTTATATCCCTGCTGAAGGCTATGCTGCCGGCGAGATGAAGCACGGACCGATCGCCTTGATTGACGAATACCGGGCCGTGGTATGCATTAATCCTAAATCACATGTTTATGAGAAAATGTCTTCCAATATGCAGGAGATACGGGCCCGTAAAGGCAATGTCATTGCCATTGCCACCCGCGGGGACCGTGAGATCAAATCCAATGCTGATTTTGTGATCGAGGTGCCTTCGAGCGGAGAACTTTTGAGTCCCTTGCTCGTCGTGCTGCCCCTGCAGATGCTGGCCTATTTTATTGCGGTCAAACGAGGCTGCGACGTTGACCAACCGCGTAACCTGGCCAAATCTGTTACTGTGGAATAATGTTATACATCGTCTCCACTCCCATCGGTAATTTAAAAGACATTACCTTGCGTGCCATTGAAACGTTAAAGTCCGTTGACCTGATCGCTGCGGAAGACACGCGCCATACCAGGATATTGCTTGATGCCTACCAAATTCAAAAACCACTGACTTCTTTTTTTGAGCATAATCAAATTAAAAAAGCAGATAATCTTTTGGGCCTCTTAAAGATGGGCAAGAATATTGCCTTAGTTTCCGACGCTGGCACTCCAGGTATTAGTGATCCTGGTTTTTTGATGGTGCGTTTGGCCCAAGAGAACAATATTCCCATCACCGTTGTTCCAGGCGTAAGTGCCTGTATCAGTGCTTTGACAGCGTCGGGTCTGCCAGCGCATCGTTTTTTATTTGAAGGGTTTCTGCCGCCTAAAAGCGGGACGAGGCGTAATCGATTGATAGCTTTGAAAGGCGAGAGGGCCACGATCATTTTTTATGAATCACCGCATCGTTTATTGAAGACTTTAAAAGATATGCAGGAAGTTTGGGAAGATCCGACCATTGTGGTGGCCCGAGAACTGACTAAGAAATTTGAAGAAATCCGCAAAGACAAAACCAGCCGCCTTATCGAACACTTCACGCTTCATTCCCCCAAGGGAGAATTTGTTTTATTAAGTAACCAAGATGAGTGAACTGCAACAGTTAGTTTATAATCCCAGAGCAGCAAACCAATGAAACAACAGCTGAAGTTGCAGATGTTTGATATTGATTGTAGGCGTCATGGTTTGAGTCAACAGTGGATTGCGTGAACCCATTCTTACACGGCCCCTGTGTACCGACCCCCGTTCCCCCTACATAGCTCGGGCAGGTAATAGAACCTGTTGGATCAGAGACAGGATTATAGGAACAAAAGCTATTGTAGCACTGTTGGGGGTAGATAACATCCTGAAGAACGCCGCCACTATTTACCATCATTACATGGATAGTTCCCATACTATCTACAAGCACGGTGCCTGACTTAGGTGCAGGAGTTGAGTAAGCATATTCACAATTATTAACTCCGCCTGGACATGTAGTACCGCCAGAAGCACATGTAAAAATAGTTTGCGTAGAACTATCTAAAAAAAGCGGATTAGTTGGATTTCCAGTACAGTAAGTAGTGTCACTGGTGGCAGGGGCAGCAGCAACGACATTGGTACCAAATTTGACTTCCGAGTAAGCGGCCGTAGGGGCTGGATAATAGGTTGCCATAGAAGAGCTTCCGGTTTGGGCAAATGCAGAACAGGCAAGCAAGAGGCAAGAGAAGAAAGAAAATAAGGAAACACATTTTTTCATAACATTTTAGCCAAAAAGCCTGGCTCCCTTCTTAACTTAAGTATATACGATTAGGCATGTCAAATCAATAGGCTGTGATTAATTCCCCCTTTAAGGAGATACTCATATCATGAAGTTGGAAGGACGCTGGAATTTGAATTACAGCAAGCGGTAGAATAAATAGTGTATCCGGTAGATGAAGTAAATTGGTCTTGCAGGGGCTGTACGGCACCCACTGTTATTTTTGCTTGGGTATAACCTGTAGGACAAGGGTTGGTACCATTTGTAAAGTTGGCGGTACTGGTGCAGAGGGCACACGATTGTCCTGGACAGGAACAGAACAAATTAAAGCAAGTTTCCTTGTAGGGCACAGCAGTAGCGGTGCCGTTGACGCATATTTCTAAATTCTTATTCGTTGTATTCATATAGAGCAACCCTTCAGTAGCTCCTGTTCCATCGCAGGTGATACCACCTGCGCTTTGATATTTTTCAAGGTCCAACTCTTTATAAGTCCCTTTAGTAGGTGGGTAATTAGCGTTTAAGGTATCAGATGCGGCGTAAATGGTAGTGCCGGTCGCAAGAAGGGAAAAGCATAAGAATAAGATAAGAACAAGTTTTTTCATAGGCCACAGTCTCCACTACAAGTATACACGATTTAAGAAATCGAAGCAATAGGGGTACCCCTTTTTAATTGAATAAATTTCCTATGTCATTCCCGCGAAAGCGGGAATCCACTAACAAAATTAATTCTGAATTGGATCCCCGCTTTCGCGGGGATGACATCTTGTTTGGCCCTGGTATTGTAAATAGATATTTTTATGACGAAATTTCCCTGCGGCATAGGGGGCAGCAGGTAGAAGTAAGATTCTTTGATATGTTCTTCTTTTTTCCAAAAGTATGTTGGATAAATAGTTGATCCAATTGGCCTGCGTTTGATGTAATACGGCTTTCCGTTGGAGTCCGTAATATTAATAAGAATATCAAAACGGGCAGTAGTTTCATTCAAGCATTTCCAGTACATGCGAACAGGAAAAACACGGTATTTTTGAGGTAAGACTTTAGAGAATTCAATTGCTTCTAAACGGATGGTATTATCAAAAGTTTGGGGAGTAATATTCTTAATCGGGAAAGGTTGAAAACTGCGTTCAATTAATCTGTCAGCTTTTTGCCCGGAAGGATTTTTGACGTAAAGGGTAATATCCTCGATCGACTCCTTCAGTCGCCAGTGATTATCAAAGTTTAAAGCAGCGATTTTAGGGATATTTCTCTTATTTATATAAATATCGTCAGCAAAATCTAATAATAGATAGTCAATATTGTCAGGTAAGGTGAATTTTTTTCCTGAAAGATAAAAAGAACCTTGTAAATAGGTTCTCGTCAGGTAAAGATTTTTGCGATTTGCCAACGGAATCAAGGTTGTGTAGGCGCTAAGGACAGAGGCATCAGGAGGAATTTTATCAACGAACCGTTGCCGGGCCAAGTCGTTATTGGTTATAGAGGGGTGAAAAAACCACAGCTTAGGGGGTATAAAGATAAAAGCATTTATGAGCATGATCGTTAATGCGATAATATGGATGGGCAGCCGCCATTTATTTTGGATATGATTTAAAGTATTCCACGCAGCTAGAAAAACAAAAGGAGTATAAGTAGCTGCATACCAACTCATCGAAGCAGGGGCATGTTCCATACGGCTAGATGAAAGAATGGTTTTAGGGAAAAGCAGTAAGGCGGGAAGAAGGATATGAGGGCTCAAGAAAGCAAGGCCACCCCAAACCCCGAAGAGGTCATTGTACCATTTGATATTATCCGGGCGAACAAGCTGTTTTAATAGATACAAGGGATGATTGAGCAGGAATATGAAAATTTGTTCCGGAGTTTTGCCAAACTGCAGGTAGCGTGTCCAGTAGTAGTCGGCGCTTATGGGCAGATCTTTTCTAAAGTATGGAATGAGGATAAATATTTCAAAGATAAAAATTGTTAGCCCCATGAGTATCGGGACGATCGCCCATTTTATTTTTTCTTCTTTTTTAAACAAGAGTGCCAAAACACCAAACATAGTAACGACTAGAGGCATTTGTTCTTTGAGCAAGACCAAAAGAACACAGCAGATGATGTAAATTTTAAAATTATTGTCATCAAGAGCTTTAAAGATAAGAAAAATTAAAGGTATGGCCATCGGTTCATAATTAAAGGTGCAACAAAGCATGGAAATATTAGCAGGCGCCAGGGTAAATGCAATCATGGCTCCTAGGGCTATCAAGGGGTGTAAATATTTTTTGAGTATGAGAAAAAAGACATAAGCACCTGCAAAGAACCCGCCTATTTTCAAGTATTGTAATAGCATGGGATCCGGCCATATCCAATAGAAAGGTGCGACCATGAACGATAGAAAGAAGCAGTGGTCGATAAAAAGATTGGCGTTTAGGATGCTTATGGAAAAGCTTCCATGGGCAATGCTCCAAAGGGTTTGGTCATGGACAGCCTGGTCCCAAAGGAGTCCCTTGGTCGAATAGTAATAACTTTTAGCCAGGGCCAGCATCCAAAATCCGCTGGACAATCCGCAGAATAGCAGAGCTAAAAGATTAACCTTGGCTTTAAGAAACAGAGAAATTTTCTTCAATTTTTCCTATCCATTTTTTACTAACAGCATTGTAAACAGATATTTTCATACCAAAATTTCCCTGCGGCATAGGGGGCAGCAGGTAGAAGTAAGATTCTTTGATATGTTCTTTTTTTTTCCAAAAGTATGTTGGATAAATAGTTGATCCAATAGGCCTGCGTTTGATGTAATACGACTTTCCCTTTGAGTCCGTAATATTTATAAGAATATCATAACGGGCAGTAGTTCTATTTAAGCATTTCCAGTACATATGAAGAGGAAAAATACGGTATTTTTGAGGGAAGGTTTTGGGAAAATCAATGCCTTCTAAAGTGATGGTATCATCAAAAATTTGGGAGTTGGTATTTTTAACAGGGAAGGGTTTAAAACTGCGTTCAATTAATCTGTCAGCTTTTTGCCGTGAGGGATTTTTGGCGTAAAGAGCAATATCTTCGATGGATTCCTGTAGCCGCCAGCGATTGTCAAAATTTAAGGCGGTTACTTTAGGGATGTATTCATTAGGTCGTCTATTAATTAACCACTCATCAGCAAAGTCTAACAGTAAATAATCAGTATGTTCAGGTAATTCAAATCCGCGTCCTGAAACATGATACGAGCCAGTCAAATAATTTTGAAAAGGATAAAGTTCTTTACGATTGCATAAGGCAGGAAGGGTTGCCCAGCTGCTTAGTACCGATGCTTCGGGGGGGATTCTTTCAATTAACCGTATCCTGGCCAGGGTGTTTCCTGTTATGTTGGAATTAGGCCATCCTAGCGACATATAAAACAAAGTATGAATGAACATAAGGCTAAGGGCCAAGGCATGAATGGGCAGTCGCCATTTATTTCGGATGTGGTTTAATGTGTTCCAGGAAGCCAGGAAAATAAACGGCGTGAATGTTGCTGCGTAATAAGCTGTTGTGACAAGATGTTCCTGGGGATCATTGGAAAGGATATTTTTTAGAAAAAGGGGCAAAGCTATCAAAAGTATATGAGGGCTAAATAGGGCTAATTCTCCCCAAACTCCAAAGAGGCCGTTGTACCATTGGACGATCGGTGGAGAAAATAATATGTTAAGTATGTTTACAGGATGGGTGAATAGAAAGAATAAAATTTCGGGTGGTGTTTTACCATACTGCATGTAACGCGTCCAATAGTAACCCTGGCTTAAGGGCAGGTCTTTGCGAAAATGAGGCATCACAACAAATATTTCAAGGATAAAGATCGTTAACCCGATCAATAGGGGGGCTAATGCCCATTTGATTCTTTCTTCTTTTTTGAAAAAGAATGAATATATTCCGAACATGATCACAAGTAGAGGCATTTGTTCTTTAAGCAGGGCCAACAGAAGGCAACAGAGGATATAAGGCCGGAATCTATTTTCATCAAGTGATTTAAAAATAAGAAAAACAAGAGGAATGCTAAAGGGTTCGTAATTAAAAGCACAATGCATCAAACTGATATTGGCAGGAGCAAGGATAAAGGCAATCATGCCGCCTAAGGCTATTAAGGGGTGCAAGTATTTTTTGACTATAAGGAAAAAAATATAAGCCCCGCCTAAAAATCCTCCGACTTTTAAATAGAGCAATAGAAGGGGGCTTGGCCAAATCCAATAGAGTGGCGCCAACAGGAAGCTAAGGAAGAAACAGTGATCAGTGATAAAATTAGCACCTAAGACACTTGGTGATAAACTCCCATGCAAAAGTCCCCAGAGAGTTTGGGAATGGTAGGCAGAATCCCATGCAGAAGAACCGATTTTAAAGTTATAGTACCAATCAGCAAGGACAAGCATCCAGTATCCACCGGACAATGCGCAGATCGCCAAAGCCAGTAGATTGACCTTTACTTTAAGAAATGAGGATACGTTATTGAGGAATTTATTAATTAACAGAAAAAGTCTCCTTGTTTATGTCAACCCAATTTTTGCTGATAGGATTGTAAATAGACATGCCTATATCAAAATTTCCTCGCGGAATATGGGGTAAAAGATAAAAGTATGATTCTTTAATATGCTCACCTTTACGCCAGAAATATGTCGGATAAATAGCGGAACCAATGGGTCTCTGTTTAGTGTAATAAGAGTTTTTATCTGCAGATGTAATATTAATGAAAATTTCATAAGGGGTGTTAGTTTTTTTGAGACATTTCCAGTACATAGTAACGGGGAAAATACGGTATTTTTGAGGGAATATTTTAGGGAAATCAATGGCCTCTAAACGGATCGTGCCGTCTAAGCTATGGAGATTTAAATTTTTAATGGGGAAGGGCCGGAAACTGCGTTCAATGAGTCGGTTGGCCTTTTGCCGGGAAGGATTTCTGACGTAAAGGGCCATGTCTTCGATAGATTCCTGGAGCTGCCATAGGCTGTCAAAGTTTACAGAAGATATTCTAGAAATTCCGTTTTTTGATTGGGTTTGGGTGAGATCTAATAATATATAATCCAAATTGCTGGGCATTTTAAATTTTCTTCCGACGACGTAATATCCGTTTAAATAACGGGATTCATAATACAATTCTTTTCGGTTAGATAAAGGCGCCAAGGTGGCCTGGGTTGCGAGCACAGAAGCTTGTTGAGGAATTTGATCAATAAACCGCTGATTGATTGCTGCACCTTCTGTAATGGGTGTATTAAATAAAGCCAGCCAATTAGGTGAATGATTTAAAAAATGGAGGAACATCATTATGATGGCCAGAGCATGCACATAAATACGCCATTTATTTTGTATATAATTCAAGGTATTCCACGCTGCCAAATAAATAAAAGGCGTGAAAGTGGATGCATAATAAAAAGTAAGGACAGCATGTTCTTTGCCGTTATTCGAGAGCAATGTTTTTAGAAATAGAGGGAAGGCGATTAAAAGAATTTGTGGGCTGAAAAATGAAAGACTGCCCCAAACGCCAAAGAGTTCATTGTACCATTTGATATTCTTGGGGGATATGCATTGACTGAGAGCTTGGCCCGGATGAGAAAATAAAAAGAAAATGATTTCTTGAGGATTGTGGCCAAATTGTGCATAGCGGTCCCAATGCACGCTGGGCAGCCCGTTTCTAACGTAGGGAGTCAGAACAAAAACTTCCACTATAAAGACAGTCAATCCCAGCATCAAGGGGACTAAGGCCCATTTAATTTTGTTTTCTTTGGTATAAAAATAAGCAAATATTCCAAACATCATAACTACTAAAGGCATCTGCTCTTTGACCATAGCCAAAAGAAAACAGCAGGTCATGTAAAGAATGTATTTTTTATCATCCAACGCTTTAAAAATGAGAAAAATTAAAGGAATAGAAAAAGGTTCATAATCAAAGTGATAGTCAAGCATGCCGATATTAGCTGGAGCCAGTGTAAAAACTATCATGGCACCTAAGGCAATAAAAGGATTAAGCCTTTTTCGTAGGAGTAGGAAGAAAATAAATGCTCCAATAAAAAATGCTACTATTTTAAAGTACTGAAGGAGCAAAGGGTCTGGGTAAACTGCATAGAAAGGTAACAAAAAGAAAGATAAAAAGGCGCAATGATTAGCTATAAAATTAGCGCCCAAGGTGCTTACATAAAAGCTTCCGTGCAATAAATTCCTAAGATTTTCGACATGACAAGCAACATCTTCCCCGCCAGAATATATAAAATAGTATGTTTTAGCCACGATAATCATCCATAATCCACAGGACAACCCGCAGAACGCCAATGCCAGTAGATTGACTTTTGCTTTAAGAAACGAGGATATATTAGGAAGGCATTGTTTTAGGGGCATAGGGCAACAGAGTATATATTTAGTTAACATTTTTACAGATTTACCATAGATTGTCATTTAAAATATAAGAATATCATTGAGGCTGATTATGAATCTTAAAAAAATATTGACACCGATGTTTAGTTTGGACCTGCGCAGTTTGGCTGTCATGCGCATCCTTGTCAGTATTATCATCCTTTGGGATCTTTGTTTTACCCGCAGCAAGTTTTTGACCCTTTTTTATACAGATCAAGGGGCCTTACCCCGTAAAATCCTGTTAGCTTCTTATGCCAATAATCCCCCCAT
>Ga0206863_1143_pt1 | contig 24109 bp, 16 predicted proteins | sample Alteio_BWOrgCont_41_FD_152634 | JGI IMG/M metagenome (GOLD analysis project Ga0206863, IMG submission 152634) | Enriched cells from forest soil in Barre Woods Harvard Forest LTER site, Petersham, Massachusetts, United States -... | ecosystem: Environmental > Terrestrial > Soil > Temperate forest >...
AAAAGAATTCTGATCCAAGGTGGTGAGCCTCTATTTCTAAAGTCAGCGAGGAGATTTATGGACTTTTGCTTTTCGGAAAATAAGAAGGTGGGCTTGATGACAAATGGTTTATTGGTCGATGATCAGATCGCACAGAAAATCGTGGACGGATGCTATGAGTTTTGTGTCTCGATAAATGCAGCAACTAAAACGACTCACGAAATTGTTAATGTCGGCTCCAAATGGGAGCGTGTATTGGATAATATAGCGAAAATAAAGATCAGAAAGCATCAATCGGGGTCCGAACTTGAAATAAGGGGGCACTTCACTATTGTGAATTCAAATATACATGAGATCCCGCTTTTTATAAAGACGTTTGAGTTTCTAGGGTTTGAAAAGATCGATTTTGGATTTGACGGCACGGTTGCTCGCCTTTTGCACAGGTTTCCTAATGTAAAAAGTCAGTTAACGCGATCTATAACAAAGAATATTGTTGGTCACCCTAACTCACAACTGATCGACACAAAGCGGCTCAGAATATTAGGGTTGTTGTCTCCGTCAAAGTTGGGAGCCTCTTGCGATCAGTGATTTATACTGGGCCGCATATCGATACTGTTATATGTCGTCGATATGGCGCCTTAGGTATCGGCGAATTGTATTGCGGTGATTGATACTGGGTAAGATTCCGCCAGATGTTTTGGTTGAAAACAGGTAGTGCAAGGAAACGTCCGCCGTCCAGGAATGGTCGGTTAGGTTTTGAACATGCGGCTTGTAGGAATCTCAGATTGCACCGTGTTCAAACGTTTGTCGACTCGAGGAAATACGATAGCAATCCACGATCACGGCCAACTGAGCGTCGGGAGTCTGGCAAGGGCTATTGGCGAACGCAACGACAGCGATTCCGTACGTGTCTTGGGAATTGCTTGCCGTTGGCCAGATCGCGATGGAGCTAGCTAGCAAAGAGTAAGATCAAGCTCGCCGTTGATCATCAAAATATTGGCGCTCCCGGAGACGAAAAGAGGAGGAGGCATCGAAGGGCTGGACTTGCAGATCAGAATGGTTGATTCTCAGGGCAAAATGGAAAGCACTTGGCGACCCGGCGATCTGGATACGATGACACTAGCTAGAGTGCGAGGTTACGAATCGGGAGCAGTTGTGCAATGAGCCGTTTTCTGCATGTTGTACCTTATACGACTGGAAGGTCGTTGGCAGCCGCCTACAACGAAGTTGTCGAGAAAGCCGACCAGTCCTTCGACTGGATTTTAATCACCGACGCTGACGTGATGTTTCTAACCCCAACATATGGCCATTTAATTCAGGAGGCTATCGACAAGCACCCCGATGCAGGCATCCTAACGTGCTTGACAAACCGAATAGGGGCCACTAGCCAATTGACGAAAGATGGGAAAATGGGATCCGCAGATTTGCTACATCTTCGAAACGTCGCTTTGGAGAGGTATAAACAATATGGCTCAACAATCACAAGAATTCGCCCCCCCGTTTCTGGTTTCTTCATGCTTTTCCCCAGAATCGCGTGGAAACGGGTAGGTGGGTTTCGAGGCAGCGGCCGGCTGGGAATAGATTGGGATTTTTCTTATCGTATCAGCGCCGCCGGACTGCCAATTTATCGAATGGAGGGCCTATTCGTAGCTCACTTTTACCGTTTAGACGGAAGGAGTGCTAGCTAATTGCAGATGATGTGTCTAAATCAAGTGTGATTTGCACTCAGGTCGTTTTAATGTTCCGATTTCAGAGAAACGAACTGGCAGCCTGAGAGGAATGTGCTGGACGAAAAGCTGTATCCATAGTAATGCAGCGACTAATGAAAGAAGATTTCAATTTCAACCAAGCTCAGCTATTAGAGTTGGCAAAAGGCAGGCGCGACGAGTATCGAAAGGCGGTGCCATTTCCCCATGTTGTTTTCGACGGATTGCTGCCTAACTGGGTTTTGGGTAAAGTGCTGGAGGAAATCCCTGCGCAAAACGAAAGTAGTTGGAAGGTATTCAGGGAGTTAAATCAAAACAAAAAGCTATCTTGCGAAGATGAGAGCAAGTTAGGCCCCGCCACGCGACACGTCATAAGCCAGTTCAATTCCTCAACGTTCCTCAGTTTCCTTGAGGCGCTCACTGGCGTCGACGGTTTAATAGCTGACCCCCATCTACGAGGCGGCGGATTTCACCAAACTTGTTACGGTGGCTCCCTTGCCGTCCATGCAGATTTTAATTACTACGGAAGGTTAAAAGTGTACCGCCGTATTAATTTGATAGTATATCTGAACGTTGATTGGCTCGAAAGTTATGGGGGACACCTAGAGTTGTGGGACGCCGGAATGGAAATATGTTGCCAAAAAATCCTACCAGTGTTCAATCGAACGGTAGTATTCGATTCAAATGACGTGTCCTATCACGGACATCCGGAGCCGTTAAGGTGCCCAATGGATAGAACTCGCAAATCTTTGGCCATTTATTACTATACAGTCGATTCGCCTTCGGGTGCCCCAGAAGCGGCTCATAGCACAATATTTCGGCGGCGTCCCGGAACGAGATAGGCAAGAGAAATAAGAATAGGGGGCTCGAGCTGCCGTGGTGAGATGCCTATCCCTAGGCTGAAGTCGGCGGCTCAGCCGGTGAAGTTGGCGTAGCTGATCAGGTCATAGGTTGAGCCGGTCAGCAACGGCAAGGATGCGTTCAGGTTGATGGTAATTTCCCCGACGCCATTGTTGGGTGTGTTGAGCAGCTGCCAACTGCGAGCGGTGTGGCATAGGTTGCGTACCGCCGCGATATTGAGCACAAGATTTGCCGTGCCGGTAAAGTCAAGTGGGCTGGTGGTCAACGTACCGTTGCTGCCATCGCCATTCGTAATGATCCCGCCTGTTCCATTGCCGACTATGATGGTGCCGACCGCGCCGATGCCATCGACAGTGCCGCGCGTGAGCGTGATGGGTGGGGAAAGGGTGATCGAGCTCGTCTGGATGATCTCCGCACCGCTGCCATCGACGATGATGCCGCTGCTCGAATTGATGGAACCGGCCCCGCTGAGGGTGAGGAGTCTATTGACGAATGTCGTCCCGGTATAGGTGTTTGCCGCGGTAAACGTGACGCCGGCTGTTCCGCTCACGGTCAACGCCGCCGCCGTGGACCCGCCGGCATTATTCTCGACGGGGATCGCAATCACAATGCCCGCCCTTGCCCCGGTGAGGACGAGTTCATTGGTCGCACCGGCGGCAACCATGCCTAGATTATTGCCGCCCGCCTGGGTGAACGTGACCGGGCCGGTCCCCGCGTTCATCAATCCGTTGAGCGTTACAGTGGTGGTGTCCTTGACGCCCCAGTCTTGAATCCCGTGGTTCCTGTGTAACGAACCACGTTGGCAGTTCGTGAGACCCCAAGCCCACCTTGTACACCCGACACGTCGTAGTTAACGGTCGCGGCATTCCCGGTCGGCCAGCCGAATGCCGTCTCCGGCGTGGCGCTGGTGTACGGCACGATATCGCCGATATTCGTCGCGTACACGTATCCGCCGAAGGAGCTATTAGCCGCTGCCCCCGGGGTGCTGATGATCGCCCACGGGCCGACAATGCCGTTGGTATTGACCGCGAAATTAATCATTGATGTAGCCAGCACCCCCGAGCCGCCGGCAATAACGAGAGTCGATCCCGCGCTCCGGGTGAAGGTCCCCGTTGACGCGAGCGTGAGCGTCTGGCTCGACCCCACGTTCCATGTCTGGCCGCCAGGAGCGATAGTCAGGTTCGCTTCGATAGTCAGGCTTTGTGTCGCGGCGCTCATGTCGATGCCTCCGGTGCCCAGTGTCAGCGTATTGCCATCCGCGCCCAGGGTCACCGGGCCCGCCGGATTCCCCGTGGCCACGCTGCCGAACTTCAAGCCGAGCCAGGTGGTTGGCGCACCGAGCAAGGCAGTTCCGCTGGGGCTGCCGGCGTCCCAAAGCGCAATATCGTTCGATCCCGGAAGTGTACCGCCCGACCAATTGGAACTAAGGTTGAGGTTTTGATTTCCTGTCGTGATGTATTCGATGGTCGCTCCGTGAGATGTGCAAAAACCAGGCGACGAGACGAACGCGAGAATGACCACCAGCGCAAAACGGGGCCGGCAGAAGGCAAATTGCAGCCATGCGGCCGTGGCGGATTTTGCTGCTAAAAATGTGGCGCAAGAAAGGGGATAATTCATCGGGGAAGTTCCGGCGTAGAAATGATTTGATGCTTTCAAACGCACACCGATCCCGTGGTACGCCGTTGAATTCGTCTGTAAGTCATTGTCATTTAAGTCCTCACATGCAAAGCCTCGATCAATTTGAAGTCGCGCTCGCTGATTTATCGCCACATTAAACCCCCGGACTCCCAGGAAGGTAAAACCGAATCGGCAAACACTTCGACCGGGCCGGCGCAAGGTCAGACCTTTACCACTGGAACAAACGCAGGCGGCTACACGATCAACTCGGTCACGGTGCGGATGGCGGGTTATACCGTCAACACCGCCAATAACAACACCACCTATGATCTGAACGAAACCACCAGCACGTTCCGGGTGCGAGTCTGCCGCGTCAGCGGGACGACATTGATTCCCTATACCGTAAAGTACGCCATCTCCGGCGGCACCGGCAATCCCGGACAGGGCGCCTCCGTCAATGGCGCGGGCACCTATCTCACGTTCACCTTCAAGGCGCCCATCGTACTCAAGCCCAGTACGGTGTACGGCTTCAACCTCGGCACCACTGCGGATTATTTCGAGATGCTCGGCATCCACGACGGCGCCATTGGCGGCAATCCCGACGCCGGTGGCACGCTTACACTTCCGGGACCAGCGGGTTGGGCAATAACGCGTTCACCACCGCGGCCGGGGACCGTGTCTTCCAGATCAACATGACGCCGTACACTCCGCCGGCTCCCGGCATCTTCTTGCATCCTGGCCTGCTTGGTACCGAGGTCGACTTCGAGCGCATGCGCACCAAGGTCGCAATGGGCGCCCAGCCTTGGACATCCGCGTACAATACGCTGATCGCGAACTGGACGGGCAGCCAGACCACCTGGGTCCCGCATCCTTCCGCCAAGGAACGTTTGTTTACGCGATCTCTGGATTCCCAAATATGCATAAAAATGGACTTCTGTTTCCCACAGATAATTGAGACTTGAGTGTCAGTAAAACTGTCAGTAAACGGTAATGCCGACGCAGACCTGAGTGGTGACTGATTAGGCTTGAATAGTCTCCGAAAAATGGGTCAATCTCGCAGCAGAAAAAGGCGAATTTGGGCACGAATCCCACCCCTTCCGCTGCTTTCGATCGCAGCGAGAACAAAAAGTCCCTTGGTGGAATAAGAACTTCAGTTCGACTGCCCGGCGCGCCAGCGCCATCCCAATCCGCCGCCGGGCGCAAATGCAGGCAGCCGTGTTTTCGACGGCTGCAATCCCACCTCTTCCGCCATATATTCGAATCACTGGCAAGTTCTTCAAAATCAGAAACCCCTCATTTTTACTTGTCGCAAAATAGGGCATTTGTGGCCAACCGTTCCGGAAATTGTCCCTCCGTGCGCTGTGAATGGGATCACTCAGTCACCAGGCTGCGACCACTACTCATTAACGTCGGTCGGTGGAAAATTTTGCAGAGTTTCTGCGCAACCCAAAGGAAGCACATGCAGAAGGAATTCTGTCTCTACCACCGCAACAACGGGAATTATTATACCGAGTCCGATGTCCGGAATTGCGAGTGACTACTCTAAAGTAGAGGGATCCATCTCATTTGATTTTCGCAACGGAATATCTTTTAGAAAAAGAGTTGCTACAAATACAGTAGCTGCCAAAAGGCTCACCACCAGATATACGCTACTTAATGCGGATGCCAGCCCGACCGATCTCGTTCGCGTACTCAAAATAGCTCCGTACACGGCTACGGCGACCGATGATGAAATATAACGAATGAAATATACCATGGAGGTTGCGATCCCCAGCACACTAAGCTTCGCGGCATTTTGTACGGTCAAATTGTAGATCGGCATAATGATCGCCAGGCCGAATCCCGTAATCACCGTATCCCGGAGAAGCATCATCCGCGAGGTCTCGGGCGTCATGTGAGCCAATAAGGCTGCTCCAATGACGGCGATCGTGGATCCCGCCAGTGCAAGGAGGCGGTAGCGACCTAAATAGCCTACAAGGTGTCCCGTGGCTGTAGCGGTCAGGGCGATTGTGATGCTCAGTGGCAGCAGAATCTGCCCGCTTGCCTTGGCGGAAACATGGAGTACCGACTGAAGAAAAAGGGGTGCGAATATTGTGACGCCGAATAGCGCGGCCATCGATAGGCCGGTATTCAAAAGCGAAATGCATATGACCGAGTTTTTGAAGACGTAAAACGGCACAATTGGGTAATTTGCCTTTCGTTCTATGACGACGAGCGCTACCGCAAATCCAACTCCCAATCCCAACAGGTCCGCAACGCCGAAAGATTGCCAGGGATCACCGTTTCCAACTCTTTGTAGAGCAAGCAGGATTGGAACTACAGCCAGCACCAGGGCCAGAGCTCCTAAATAATCGACTTTGAATTCTTTTATTTCGGGATTCCTTATAGGCGGGAAAAAGCGAATCACTACAAAACACCCAATGAGACCGACCGGCAGGTTGATAAGAAACACGTATCGCCATCCTGGACCGTCCGTGAGATAACCGCCAAGCAGTGGCCCAATGATATTGGCGATTATGGAAGTCGTCGCGACGAGACCGATTGAGCGGCCTCTTTTGATCGGAGGATACAAATCGGCAATCGTCGTATTTGCCGCGGCCTGCATGACTCCCATTCCAAGACCTTTAATTGCTCGAAAGATAATGAGTTGGGTCATGGATTGGGCGAGGCCACACAACGCGCTTGCAATGATGAACCAAATCATCCCGCCGATTAGAAATCGTTTTCTCCCGTACACATCGGAAAGCCTTCCAGCGATCGGAAGAGTAACGGTTGACGCGATCAAGTATGACGTAATGACGGCTGAATAGCTTCCGAAGCCATGGAGCGATTTGACAATGGTGGGCATCGCTGTCGCCACTATGGTCTGATCCAGGGATCCCATAAAAATGGCGATGAGAATACCAACCATCGTAAACGCCACGGCCCGCTGGTCCAATTGCTGAAAGCGCATCCGACGGTTCGCTTTGAGCGCGTCAGGGGCATCGGTTATTTGCGGTTTACCTGACAAGGTCATAAAATCTTCTGCCGTACAATTGCGCAACTAATGCGGATGCAGCTGGGTCGCCAGCCGCACACGCCCCAGTTGTGGGAAGATATTTTCGATAGCGTATCTGTGCGCTTCGGCGCTGATTGACGTGGTTGCATCTTCGGCCAGCACGACTTCAAACTCGCGAGAAGCGGCCGAACGAGCAGTGGATTCGACGCCGATGTGGGTGGCGATTCCGCCAAGGACAACGGTGCGAACGCCCCGTTCGCGCAATATCCGCTCCAGTTCCGTCCCACCAAATGCATCCCAATGGCGTTTCGTGATGAGAATGTCGCCCGGCCGTTGGGCCGCCTCTGGCACGATTTCGGACGCTTCAGGCGGGGGGGGTGGGTTGGACACCGGATGGGATTGATCCGCAGCGCCACGAACCATATTCGCCAGGTCGACCCTAACGTAGACGATGGTCGCTCCCATGCTGCGGAAACGCCCGGCGAGTTCGACGCCGCGTTGAATGACGAGCCCTACAGGATAGGGCGCCGTAGGGTAAGCAAGGATTCCGCGCTGTAGATCGATGAGGATCACTGCGGTAGTGGACGCATTTAATTCGAGATCAGACATAATTGTATTTCCTTGAAATGTGAGGGTTGCCTCATGTTTAATTTTCGTGTACAATATGAGGATGTCCTCACCTTTGTCAAACGGCGATCGCCGCGTCCCCGCACAGGGTCGAGCTGTGGAACGTGTAAAATCGATTCTTCAGGCAGCGGCAGATTTGATCACGGAAGTCGGATACGACGGCGTGACCATGACCGCTGTCGCCGAGCGCGCACAGGCGTCTATCGGCAGCCTGTATCAATATTTTCCTGACAAGGCGGCAATCATGCAGGCCCTGTTCGCACAATATGGTGATGAAATGGAGGAGCGCTGGGGGCCGTTTATCGATGTAACCACCTCTCTTACACCGAGCGAAATCGCAAACCGGCTAGTGGATTTGCTCTCTGGTTTTATTGACATCCGGCCGGCGTACCTTGCGCTTCACGAAGCGCCCCTCAAGCTCGCCCGCAGCGCTGCTGCTCGGGATCGATTGCGTCGGCGCATTGCACAGGCTTTTGCCGCTCACCAACCTCAGCTCGGCAAGAAAGAGACGTGGCTTATTGCGAACATGACGCTTCAGATTTTAAAAGGCTTCGGCGTCCTGTACGCGAGGGGCACGGCAGAGGAAAGAGCCAATCTTATTCGCGAGAATAAAATTGCTATAAGCGCGTACCTTAACGCTCGTTTTCAAGCGACGTCTTAAATGTCCTTTGTCGCTCAGCAAATCGAGAATGCGAGCCTTACTTCTTGCTGATGCGGAGAAGGCGCATGCCCTACTGGGGAAAGCGAAGTCCTCAGGAGCAAGCCTACTCAAGCCGTGATTGGCACCTTCATGGCAATTCTTCGCGAACGCTGACAGGTTATTTTTGAGTCTGCAAATGTCAGTCAACGGTGGTGACAAATACTAAAGAATAGCTTGGTCGAGAGGCCGAAGCGGGAGGGGTGTCCGCCGGCTGTCTTCCCGGTTTTTAGGTCTCGAAAGATCGGGCGTCACGGTCAGATTCCCCCCGCGTCCGCTAACCCTGCGGTCGGGTTTCAATCTCCGAATACGCTATTTTTGATACGGGCCACCCCGATTCTGCTGGATCAATCCTCCCACACACCCGCGCACCGATGCAGCAATCCGCCCTTTTCCCATCTGTCTGTGGCATAGGTAAACCGGATATAGCGCGCAGGGCCTCGCGTTTTGTGGATACTGTCATCGCACTCCTGCTCTGGCCTCTCTTCCAGCCTCTGCTACACGCGCAGTACCACACGGTCCCCTACAGCACGATCGGCGCGGGTACTGCCCACGTGGTACCGTATTGGGGAGTGGATGCCGGTGCGGCCACGTACGACGATGTGTTCCGGACCATCTTTTACACCGGTACAAGTACGCTCAATCTCGTTGGGGTGGCCTACGAGATGAATTCTTCCAGCACGAACACCGATTTAACCACGAGCCAAAAGTCGGATCTCGCCAACATGGCCAGCCTCGCGAACCTTACGGGAACCAACGTCAAGTGGATGATGTCGTTCGGGAGCGGAGCGGGTGTGGACGCCTCCTACCAGATCGGCAGTGGCCAGTTGAATACGAGCGCGTGGGCCACCGCCATGGAAACCTGGCAGCGATACTACGCCGGAAGTTTCCCCGGGCGCACCATGTTCATGGTCCAGCCTTTCAACGAGCCCGACTATGGATGGTACTCCGGCGGATACGGTATCTGGGGCCAGGGATCGCCGCAGAATCTTTATACCATCATGGGAAACCTGCAGGCCTCGGGGAGTTTCTCCGGAGTAAATTTTGGCGGCGGCACCACCCTGGACAGCAGCGCGGCTCTCACCTGGTACAATGCGGCCTCCAGCCGCATCACGGTTGGGACTACGCACAACCTGAATGGATCGGTGGCATCCTATGTTGGTTTCATCCAGGCCGTGGCTGCGAACAGCGACATCCCGTTCGATCCGGAGGCGCATAACCTGGGGGAAATGATCATTGGTGCAAATTACGGCGTCCAAGGAGGCATCTGGTGGGAGGGGGCGGAGCTGGCGCGCGGGAGTTTTGCGAGTGCAAACAAGGGGGTGCAGCTCGGTTACGCAGACGATTGGAATAACTGGACGGCGGGGGCCGTGTATCGTACGCCGGCCGGCGTAGTCCAGGCTTACGCGGGGGGCTCGGAACGGCACGGCATCCAGACTACGTTCCGATATTACAGCACGGACCGCGACGTGTTTTACGATGGCAATGGGCCGCGGAGGGATTACACGGTCGTCAATCCCGGCTCTGAAGAAAAGGTCATGAACATCACGTGGGGCGCCGATGTGCCGCCCCTTATCAGTGGGCGTTATATCGTCGTGAACCGGAATAGCAGCAAGGTACTTACTGTCTCAGGCAACAGCACGAGCGCCGGTGCGCAAATCCAACAAAACGCGAATACCGGCGGAACTTATCAGGAGTTTGATATTGAGCCGTACACCGGAGCCGGGGATCAGAGTTATTATTCGTTCAATATCGCCAGCGATGGGATGGCGCTTGACCTGTATAACTTTTCGTACAGCGTCGGCGGGACCATCGATCAATGGCCCGTGACCGGGGGAGCCAACCAGCAATGGTTTTTTGAATACGCCGGGAGCGGTTTTTTCCGCATCCGAAATCGATGGAGCGGCCTGTATCTCGCGGTGTCCGGCAACTCAATCTCCAACGGCGCGCAGATCATCCAGTCCGGCAGCGCGAGCGGCGCCTACCAGCAATGGCGGCTGATGCCAGTGGGCGCCACCGTGGAATTTACCGCGCCGAATGCGCCGAGATCGCTGACGGCCACCGCGAATGCCGCTTCGATCAGTTTGAACTGGGCCGCCAGCACGTCGTCCGATACCGCCAGCTACACCGTGCTCCGGTCCTCCACCTCCGGAGGGCCTTACGACACGATCGCGCGGGGTGTCACCGCGACCTCGTACACCGATCCGGAGGCCGACCAGCTCATCAAGTACTACTACGTCGTGGAGGCCGTCGACCAATCGGTGAACACCTCAGCCGTATCGCCCGAGGCGAGCGCCACGCCCACCGGCGTCGCCACCCAGGTGGCAAACTATGGCTTTGACGGAAACACGGCCGATACCTCGGGCAACGCAAACAAGGCTACCATCAACGGTGCTGCGACCTATGGCGCAGGCCGCATCGGCACGGGTTCCATCATTCTCGACGGCTCGACCAATTATGTCGGCCTGCCGCCTACGGTGGGTAATTTTCCGCAGATCACGGTCGCTGGCTGGTTTTACTGGAATGGGGGCTCGGCATGGCAGCGGCTATTCGACTTCGGGAATGGCACCTCGCAATATATGTTCCTTACCGCCAGTTCCAGTGCCGGCACTATGCGATTTGGAATCGCAAACGGCGGAGCAGAACAGGATTTGAATGCTTCAACCGCGTTGCCGACCGGGAAATGGATGCATGTGGCGCTGACGCTGGCAAGCGGGACCGCGCAGCTTTATCTCAACGGAGTTCTGGCCAGCTCCGCCTCAATCACAATCAAGCCTTCCGATTTCCTTCCCGCGATCAATTCCATCGGTAAGAGCCAATTCGATGGCGATCCTCTTTTCAGCGGCGATGTTGACGGGTTCCAGATTTATAATTACGCACTCGGCAGTTCCGCTATTGCGGCCCTGGCAGGGGCAACGCAAACGGCGTCGCAGAATCCGCTCGCATACTTGAAATTTGACGAGGGGACGGGCACGACCGCCTAGGACTCGACCGGCGATGGATGGAACGCGACGCTAATCAATTCGGCAACGTGGGTGACTGGAAAGGTGAATGGGGCGGTAAACCTGTCCGGAACCACCAGCCCGTATCTGACGCTGCCCACGGGCATCGTGAGCGGCATGACCAATTTTACTGTGTCCGCATGGGTGAACGTGGCCGCGTCAACCGCGTGGATGCGTGTTTTCGATTTCGGAGGCAGCACCACGCTGACCGGCACGTCGGGCACCTACATGTTCCTCACCCCCAGCAAGGGCTCGGGCGTGAGATTCGCCATCACCGCCGCGGGGGGAGGCGGCGAGCAGACCATCACCAGCGCGTCACCTCTCCAGACGGGCACCTGGTGCCATCTTGCAGTCACCCTCTCGGGGAGTACCGGCAGCCTTTACGTCAACGGCACGCTTGCCGGCACCAATAGTGCAATGACATTGAATCCTTCGAGCCTTGGCATCACGACGAACAATTACATTGGCCGCTCCCAGTACTCCGGCGATCCTTATCTCAACGGCTCGGTGGATGAATTCCGAATTTACGACCGCGCGCTAAGTGCCGGCGAGGTCGCGGCGCTTGCATCGGGGAACGCATCGGCTCCGGTCAATCTCGTGGCGGCCCCGGGCCCGCAGCAGATCCAGGTCTCGTGGAGCCCCGTTGCGAATGCGACCAGTTACGCTGTTGCGTACGCCATCGCGAGTGGTGGCCCCTACGTGACCATTGCCTCCGGGCTTACCACGCCCACCTTCACGCAAACCGGCCTGAGCTATGGAACAATGTATTATTACGTGGTAAACGAGACCAACATTACGGGCACAAGCCCTTACTCCTCCGAGCTCGCCGCCACCCCGCAGTCGGCCTTGATTACTCCCGCGGAGGTAAACGGAGCCCAAATCGCAACTTCCGTAAAAGCCGATAACAGTTGCGTGGCAACCGTGACGATGAATGCAGCCGTGGCCGGTCACACCTACCAGGTGCAGTACAGGACCGATCTTGTCACTGGAACATGGACCAACATCGGCAACCCGCAGTTCGGTTCCTTCGGCAACTTCACCATTACTCTTCCGGCCACTCCGCCTTCCGCACGCTGCTTCTACCGGGTGGTTATCTCCCGCTAATCGGACCCGGGAACTCCGGGAGGTGACTTTTATAAGTTACGCCGCGCCAAGCTGTCGGGTTGGGATCCGGAAATGCGCTTATTCCAGCAGAGTAGTTGCCCTGTATTGCCAGTTCAAATGCATGCGCTATTTGGAACTTACGATAACCGCAAGGTTGCCGCATTTGCGGGCGCAGGTCGCTAAAATAGCACCAATGATAAATGAGATCCTATTCAAGCGGATCGCGAGTCCAAAGTCCGCGTCATTGCAGGTTCCCAGTGAGTGCCCGCGCGGCTGGAGCTTTTCGACTCCCGACAGAGCCGTGCGGAGAAGGGGAAAGTGCCACCTAGACAGTGCGAGCAATCACCTTTAGCGTTATGCGCCCCCCTTGGACGAAATCCGCAAAATATTGGAATCCGTGACGGCTGCAGAGTCATCCATGCCTGCGGAGCTGCTGCCGTTGCTATACGACGAGCTGAGGCATATCGCGGCGGGGTACATGGCGAGGGAAGCCCATGGGCAGACCTTGCAACCGACTGCGCTGGTGCATGAGGCCTGGCTGCAGGTGACGAAAACCGACGCCCGAATGTGGACGGACCGCTCCCACTTCTTCCGGGCGGCTGCGCAGGCGATGAGGCGCATCCTGGTGGATCGCGCGCGGGCGAAGGCGAGCCTGAAGCGGGGGGCGAAGGCGCAAACGCTCGACATCTACGAGGTGGATCCCGCGGCGGCGACGATGGACGAGCGGGTGCTGCTGGTGAATGAGATGATCGACCGGATGGAAAAGGATGATCCGGAGAGCGCGAGGGTGATAACGCTGAAATTCTTCGGCGGGCTCACGAACAAGGAAATCGCAAAAATGGATGATGTGGCGGAGCGGACCGTGGAACGCCAATGGGCGTACGCGAAGGCCCTGCTGGTCCGGATGTTCCGGTACGAACTGCCCTAAAATGTCCAATCGCGATTCCTCGGTTGAGAAACTTCTCTTTGCAGCCGCGTCGTCCCTGGGGGAGGCGAAGGAACGTTGGGAACTCCTGGACTATGCGTGTCGCGACGATGAGGAGATGCGGCGACGGATCGAGGAGCTGCTGGAGGTGCAGACGGTAGCGGATACGTTATTTGAGTTTGAGCCGGAGGTACAAAGCGGCCCAATGGAAGATGTGGAGGAGGAAGGGATGGGGGCGCACATCGGCAGGTACCGGCTGATCACGCGAATCGGTGCGGGGGGCTGCGGGACAGTGTACCTGGCGCAACAGGAGGAGCCCGTCCGGAGAAAAGTAGCATTGAAGATCATCAAACTGGGGATGGATACCAAAGCGGTGATTGCCCGGTTTGGCCTGGAGCGGCAGGCGCTGGCGCAGATGGATCACCCGAGCATTGCGCGGGTGCTGGAGGCCGGGGCGACGGCATCGGGCCGGCCGTACTTTGTGATGGAACTGGTGGAGGGAGAAAGGATCACGGATTTTTGCGATGAGAATCGGTTTAGCATCCGGCAACGGCTGGAGCTGTTCGTGCAGGTGTGCTACGCCATCCAGCACGCGCATCAGAAGGGGATAATTCATCGCGACATCAAGGCCTCGAATATCCTGGTGCGCTCGAGCGACGGGGTACCCGTGCCGAAGGTCATCGACTTCGGCATCGCCAAGGCAACCGGCGAAGATCTATCGATGGAAACGACCGGCGTGCTAAATGGTCATATAACTGGGACAGCCGGGATGGCCGGGACCCCGTCTTACATGAGCCCAGAGCAGGCGAGAGGGGATGCGGATGTGGATACGCGTTGCGACGTCTATAGCCTCGGGGTGTTGCTTTATGAACTGGTGAGTGGGCGAACGCCTTTTGACCCGAAGCGCTTCGTGGGAGTTTCGATCGAAGAAGTTCGCCGCACGATTCAAGAGGAGCAGCCGAAGCCACCATCCGCGGCGTTTAAGTCGGCAGCGCTCGAAGAACGGGCCAAAATAGCCGAAGCACGCGGAGCAAACAGTACGACCCTGGCAAAACTGCTGGCAGGGGACTTGGATTGGATTGTGATGAGGGCGATGGAAAAGGAGCCCCTGCGCCGGTATGATACGGCGACAGGCCTGGCGATGGATGTCAAGCGAGTCCTGTGGGACCAGCCGGTGCTGGCGCGTCCGCCGGGCCGCGGCTATCTCCTCGGGAAATGGGTCCGCCGGAACAAGCTCATTTTCGTTGGGGGGTGTATCGCATTTTTTGGACTGTTTGCCGGGCTGGGTATCTCGACCCTGATGTATTTGAAGGAGAGAGAGGCGCGGCTGGCGGAGGCGGGGCTGCTGCAAAAGGCGGAATACCGGGAGCAAATCGCCCACGCGGCAGTGGAGATCAAATACGAGGATTTCGAAGGAGCGGACAAATTGCTGGCACAGGTGCCGATCGAGCAGACCCCATCCTCATTGGAAGCAGCAGGCGCTTTCCAAGCGGTGGCAGAGTGGCACGTGCGGGCGGGAAGATTGCCACAGGCAGCTTCGCGTTTCACCGCGATGATTCGCGCGCTTTCAAGCGTGGATACCTCGGATCTACCGAGCGTTTCCATGAGCTTGCTGGAGGTGGCTGCCCCTGTGGCGTACAGCGGCGGAGCGGGGCCTTATGAAGAATTTCGCCAACTGGCGATCAGACGTTTTGATATGACTGCCAATGCCGCCGTAGCGGAGGAGACGTTGAAAGCGTGCTTGCTTATGCCTGCCGACGAGAAAACGCTTAAGTCCCTGGCTCCGTTGGCGGCAATCGTCGAACAAGCGATTGAGGCGAAGGAAGGGAACGACTTTTGGAATGCGTGGGCGCTCTTTGCGGTTTCACTTTTTTATTACCGGACAGGTGAATATCCCGAAGCGGCCCGATTTGCGGAGCAATGCCTGGCCAACTCGAATCAAAACGAGGTGCGAACGGCCAGTATGCTTATCGTCTATGCCATGATTGAGGAGCGGCTGGGAGATTCCACCAAGGCTCGGGCCGCACTTATCGAAGGACGCGCCGGGGCGGAGATTGGGTTTTCGAGAGATGATTGGACGACTCTGAACGGACCCGTCTATTGGTTTGATTGGATCAATACACTCGTCCTGCTGGATGAGGCTGAGAGGGTGATCGATAGCAAGGTTGAGGATCTTTCGTGGTTTGGGCAGCACCCTAGCTAAGAATGTGAATTTTTGTCGGGCTCGATGGGAGCGATACGGCGTTTCCCGTAGGCGGACCATGTCTCCCGCCTTAGCCTACGCGCCGGTTTTCAACCCCTGACCTGTGTTACCGGTTAAAATAATTATCAATTTATTTTTGGAGTCGTTCCCTTTTTGATGTCGGAAACCTTAGAGAAAATACGCCTCTGGTATCGGTGGATGATCGGAGTTTTTCGCGCTTAGCCCCGGAGAAGATTTTTGCTCCGGGGTCGCTGGATACGCTTTTCATCCTATAGTCCCCGTGCTGGAAGCGTGAGCCCAGCGCACCAGGGATGTTAACCCGAACCCGTGTGCAGATTGTTTAAGAAAACCTTACCATTCGCCCCGTCAGCTTTGCTTCGAAAACTTCTCGGCCGTGTCCTGGCCTCATGACGTTTTGAATCCTATTACTCGAAATAACCCTATGAATTCACAAAGAAATGTCCTTTGCAAAATGAGGTTCGCCAATCCAGTCGAAATTGCCGCCGTACTGGCGTTCGCAATTGCCGGGGTTCTCTCCGGATCATTGCATGCTCAAACCAACTGGACCGGCAGTAACAGCCAGGACTTTAATGTGGCTGGCAATTGGAGCAACGGGTTCCCCAATGTCAACGGCGAGCAGGCCTTTATCAATACCTCGACCGGCAACTTTCCCATCTACAACGATGCCGATGGCACGACAACGACTGGTTGGGACGTGATTGTGGGCAGCAGCGCCGGGGCCGGGCTTTTGAATGTCACTGGCGGGACGCTGGAAACCACCCAGAATGGAAACTTTCTGATCATTGGCGAGGGTGGGGTGGGAGGCCCGGCCGGCACCCTTAACGTCACCGGTGACGGCAGCATCCAGACGATGCGACTCAATGTCGGTGGCAGTGAATTCTACTCACCAGGCACAGGCACGGCGACCATTAACACCTCGGGGACGATCACAGCCATTGGGACTTTCCAAAATATCGGCATCGATATCGGCGTGCAGGCCGGCAGCGTTGGAACCGTGAATTTCCAAAACGGAACCATCACCAGCCAGGGTCAGATCTTCGTTGGCGACATCGGATCCGGGTCGATGGTTCAAACCAGCGGCACGCTCAGCGAGGCGGGCTATTTCGTGGTTGGCGCCTCGACTGCTGGCTCCAGCGGTACCTACACGCTCTCCGGTGGCTTGGTGCAGGCCGCGACAGGTTTCGGATTCACCACGATTGGCTCCTCGGGCGGGACGACCGCTGTTTTGAATGTCTCCGGAGGAACCTTCGATACTTCCACCGGCGGAATGATTCTCGGTGAGGATTTCAACAACGCGGGCGCGACCTCGGCCACGCTCAACATTTCCGGAAGCGGTTTCGTAAATCTCGGCGCCAACAATTTTGTGACAATGGCTGCGGACCAGGCTGTCGTCACTGCCGTGATCAATCTAAATGGGGGCACTCTGGCGACAGCGGGAGTTAAACAGGGGGCAGGCACCGGCACATTCAACTTCAATGGCGGCACGTTGCTGGCGACCACGAGCACCTCGGCGTACATGCAAGGCTTGAGTACAGCCAATGTCCAGGCTGGCGGCGCGATCATCAACACCAGCGGCTTCAACGACACCATCGCCCAGGCATTGCTGGGTACGACGAATGATGGCGGGCTGACCAAGCTGGGAGCAGGCACGCTCACCCTCGCTGGAGCGGAAACCTATACTGGCAACACTACCGTTTCCGCGGGGGGCCTCGTCGTCTCGGGTTCATTGACTGGATCGTCAACAACGGTAGCCGGCGGCGCCACCTTTGGATTACTCAATGGCGGGAAATATACCTTCACAATCACTGGCGCGTCCGGGGTCAATAATGGGGTCACCGGCATCAATGGAAGCGGGGGCGTCTCGCTGGATGGCAGCTTTGTATTCAATCTCGCCAGCGCTGGTACGGCCGCGGGGGACGTTTGGAATATCGTGAATGCATCGAGCCTGGCCAGCGACGTGTATGGTCCCGATTTCACCATAGGGAATTCCGGCGCGACAAACAATGGCGGTATCTGGACGTTCCTCAACAACGGCACAGCCTATCAGTACAACGAGACTGTGGGTACACTGAGTGTCGTTCCCGAGCCTGCCAGCATATGGCTCAGCATTCTTGGGGGAGCCGGTCTTCTTGTTGGCTTTCAACGCCGCCGCCTCCTCCTCTAATTTTATCCGGCGATTAGTCTGACCGTACCACGCAAGAGAAATTCCTCTGACCAAAGCCTGGCTTCGGGCTCAGGCATTGAATGACGTAACTAAATCCTACTTCCCCATACAGGGATCAGTCCGGAACTAATCGTCCAACCGGTAACTGATTTCTCCATCGGTGCCCGGTATTTGCCGGCACCCCACACTTCCATGCAGAATCCGTCCCCCTTCACGAAAGCGCGGATTTTCCTAGCGCTTCTTGCTATCGCTTTCCTGGCCACGCTCGGCGTCTGGTCTACAAAACACAGGCATCAACTCGAATTGGCATCCTCGCCGGTCGGTATGCCTCCGGTCGGGTCGTCGATGCTCATATGCCGAAACCAGACTCGATGATTACTCCAGCACCTGCCGGCCCTGCGGGAGCCAGGACCTTCGAAACATTTCGCAAACATCCTTTTGTGGCGACAAAGACGGCCGGATCAGACCAGTGGACTTCCGAGGATGATCGCGCTCCGGATATCGTGCGGCAGCTCGCCCACAACGAGCTCGAGTACGAGCGGATGATGCAGGAAAACTCCCAAATCAAGCGGAGGCAACTGGTTAAATATCCTTCGACTGGGCGCCTGACAGGTTATTAAGGGAAACCGTAGCAACAATTTCGGCACTTTGCCCGGGGTCGAGATTCTTCACTGATGCCGAGGCTGATACACAATCACAGGATACAGCGACCGCCGTGATCGCCACGGAGGAGGTTCCGGTGTTTTGGAATTTGAAATGCCCGACGATCTCGGTTTCCGAAAGCCCGGCCTTGAAATTCAATGTTTTCTCCTCCCAACTCAAAGCTGCAAAGAGCCTGGTGGGCATGCAGCCACATACAAAGGCGATCAAAATTAGCAGTTTTGATCCCTTCACGGGAAAGAGCATCGAACTCGTGATTAATGCCCGCAAGGAAAATTGCGATGCCCGCGAGGGAGACTCCCACTAACTCCGCGGCGGCTATGATCCGTGATCATTCGATTTGTACGTAATTCTTCTAGGTCAAAAAGCTAAATGCCTAAATAGAGTTTTAGAAAACGAGTCAGGATCGGCTAGCGACTGAAAATATCTTTAGAGATGCCGCTAATTATATTTATTTCCTTGCGATTCATTCGTCTTTTTCGCCTGTTGTAGGCAATGCTTGAGCGCGCCATGACGCCATACCGGAGTGTTTTGTAAGTTTCCTTAAAAAAATGAAAAAGTGTGTCGGATTTCTCCCCACAGAACGCGCTTTAGAGCATTAGGGTCTTACCGTGCGTCGCTCTGGTTGAGTTTCGACCGAGGCAGTGCGGGAATGCCTGTACATTTTAAACATCCCAGCCGTGACAGTTGCCCGACTTGCCCGGCTGTTCCCGCCAGCCCATCCCGCGTGTAGACCTTATGCAGAAAGCCCTAACTCCCTCCCGACTCGCCACCTTCCTTGGGATAATGAATTTCCAAGGCGAGCATATACTTCGCGCAAGCGCCACTAAGAAAGGTTCTTGCAGAATGAGGTTCACGAAACTGGTCAAAATCGCCGCCGTGCTGGCGTTCGCAATTTCGGGGGTTGTTTGCCCATCGTTGCATGCTCAAACCAACTGGACCGGCAGTAACAGCCAGGACTTTAACGACACCGGCAATTGGAGCAACGGGTTCCCCAACGTCAACGGCGAGCAGGCCTTCATCAACACCTCGACCAACAACTTTCCCATCTATACCGACGCTGATGGCACGACTTCGACTGGTTGGGATGTGATAGTTGGCAGCAGTGCCGGAGCTGGGCTTTTGAATGTCACAGGTGGCACGCTGGAAACCACCCAGAATGGAAACTTTCTGATCATTGGCGAGGGTGGGGTGGGAGGCCCAACAGGCACCCTTAACGTCACCGGGGACGGCAGCATCCAGACCATGCGACTCAATGTAGGAGGCAGTGAATTCTACTCACCCGGCACAGGCACGGCGACCATTAACACGTCGGGGACGATCACGGCCATCGGGACTTTCCAAAATATCGGCATCGATATCGGCGTGCAGGCTGGCAGCGTTGGCACCGTATTATTTCAAAACGGAACCATCACCAGCCAGGGTCAGATCCTCGTTGGCGACATTGGAAACGGTTCGATGATTCAAACCAGCGGGACCCTCAGTGAGGCGAGTTTTTTTGTGATTGGCGCCTCGGTGGCCGGCGCCAGCGGTACCTACACCCTCTCCGGCGGTCTGGTGCAGGCGGCGACTGGTAACGGATTTACGACGATCGGCTCCTCGGGCGGGTCGACCGGTGTTTTGAATGTCTCCGGCGGAATTTTCGATACTTCCACGGGCGGAATGGATGTTGGCGAGGATTTCAACAACGCGGCGGGCGCGACCTCGGCCACACTCAACATTTCGGGAAGCGGTTTCGTAAATCTCGGCACGAATGTCGTTTCCATGGCGGTCGACCAGGCCACCGTCACTGCCGCGGTCAATCTGAACGGGGGCACCCTGGCGGCATCAGGAGTCAAACAGGGGGCAGGAACCGCCACGTTTAACTTCAATGGCGGCATGTTGCTGGCGACCACGAGCACCTCGGCATTTATGCAGGGCTTGAGTGCAGCCAATGTCCAGGCTGGCGGTGCGATCATCAATACCAACGGCTTCAACGACATCATCGCTCAGGCGTTGCTCGGCACGACGAACGATGGCGGACTGACCAAGCTGGGAGCAGGCATGCTCACCCTTACCGGTTCGAATTCCTACACAGGTCCCACCACCATCACATCCGGCACGCTTGCCCTCACGGGCGCGGGTTCCATCAATACCAGCAGCGTCATATCGATCAATGGCAGCAACGCGCGTTTCGTACAGAACAGCTCCGTGCCAGGGATGTCCCCCGTCACACTGAGCAACGGTGTGCTTACCGGCAACGGGAGCCTCGGCGGTGTCACGTTTATTTCCGGCACGGGAGCCTTGATCTCCGCGGGAGACGGAGTGAGCGCAGCACTCACGCTCGGGTCGTTGACGTTCAATGGTACCGCGACGCTCAACCTCAGTATCCCCGGCAGCACCAATCCATCCGCCGTCCCGCTTATTGTGAGTGGCGCGCTTACTACCTCCGGTACAGCCGGCAGCATCACGATCAATATCGCGAGCAGCAGCAACCTCATTTCCGGTTCGACTTACGATCTCCTCAGCTACGGAACATTCTCCGGATCCGCGAATAGCTTTTCCATCGGCACCGGTGTCTCTCCGCGCCAGATTGCCGCTTCGGTGATCAACGTATCGGGCGGCCTGGTCACGTTGACCATTGGCGTCGGCGATACCCTTGAATTTACCGGCGCGCACGGCGGAATCTGGACCACCGCCCCGACCAACTCATCCACCAGCTCGACTCCCAATTGGACTCTCAAGAACGCCGGTCTAGCATCCGATTTTTTCGCTGGCGACAATGTTGAATTCGACGATACCGCCAACGTCGGCGGCGTATCCACACCGGTCACCACCACCGTCACCATCCAAGGGGGCAACGTCGCACCCACGTCGATCACCTTTAACAATAATTCCCGTGCCTACACGATCAACAGCGGAGATGGCTCCGGCATCTCCGGCCTCACCAGTCTCACGACCAACGGCACCAACACTGTCACCATTACTTCCAGCAACTCGTACACCGGGCAGACAACCGTCAAGGCAGGCACCTTGAATATCGCATCCACCGGCGTCCTCAACGGCACTCCCATTGTTGTCGGCACTGGCGGCCAGTTCACCGAGGATGGCGTGAGCTCGATCCTCGGCGCATCCACGCTCACTACGGCCGGCATTACGACACTCTCCGGCAGCAATAATTTTGCCGGTCCCGCGGCAGTCACGTCCGGCAGCCTGCGGCTCAATGGCGCCGGATTGCTCAACAACACGACGATCAACGTTGGCACGGCGGGGACTTTGAGCGAGGGCAGTACGGCGTCCATCATAGGCGCCGCGTCCATCAGCAGCACGGGCACGGTAGTCCTTAATGGCAGCAACTCCTTTAGCGGCGCCACCAATGTCGCAGGGGGTACCCTCACGTTGAACGGCACGCTCGGCGTCAGCCCAATAGTCGTCGGCGCAGGCGGCACCTTCACCGAGGCCGGCAGCGGCTCCATCACCGGCGTGTCCTCCTTGACCAGCTTTGGAATCACCAATCTCGCCGGCGCCGACACGCACACTGGCGCCACCGTTGTAACCTCCGGCACACTCAACCTCACCGGCACCATGAATTCAGCCGATACCGCCGGCTCCGCCATCGACACGATCGGCAATATGGGCGGCTCCAGCGGGCTGATGAACATCAACGGCGGCACTATCAACGCGACCTTTGCGAACGCCCCAAGCATCTCCGTGGGCAGCGGCAGCAACGCGAACGGTGTACTGGTTCTCAATACCGGCCTAATTAGCTCTACCAGCGAGCTTTGGCTCTCGAGCGTCCCGGGCGGCTACGGCTCATTTGTGATGAATGGGGGCACCGCCAATATCGGGAGCTGGCTTGCCGTCGCGCGCGGGGGCGGCGCTGGCGTCCTCTCCGTGGCCGGTGGCAATCTGAATGTCACCACCAACAATATCACCATCGGCAGCATCGCCGGCGGCACCAATGAGAACGGCGTTGCCTCCTTTACCGGTGGTGTTACCAACATAACGACCGGCGGTATTTTCGTGGGCGAGCTTTCCAATGGCGTGATGAACGTATCCGGCAGCGCCTCGGTGACGGCGTCCGGCGCACTGGGAGTTGAGCTATCGAACGCCGCAGCCGCCACCGGCATCCTAAATCTCAACGGCGGTTCGCTTACCACACCCATCGTTCAAAAGGGTGCAGGAACAAATGCATTTCTTAATTTCAACGGTGGGACACTCGTTTCCTCCGCAGCAGTGACAAACTTCCTCCAAGGCCTCACGAGTGCCGACGTCTTCAGCCGCGGCGGCATCATCGATAATGGCGGCAATGCAATCACCATCGGCCAGTCGCTTCTGGCTCCGACGGGGAATGGGGTCAGCCTATCCTCCAGCGCCGGTTCGACATTTTCCATCAGCGGCTCCGGCTTCATCGGCGCGCCGCTGGTCACGATAACTGGTGGCGGCGGCACCAACGCCACCGCCATAGCGCGCGTGAGCGCCAGCGGCAGCCTTTCTGTGATTATCACCAATCCGGGTACGGGTTATACCAGTACTCCGACATTCAATTTCTTCGGCGGCGGTGGCACGGTTGTCCAATCCGGCGCGCCCGCCTTGGTCGCGAATGTCTCCGGCGGCATTACCTTCCAGGGTGCGGGGGTGACGACGTTTGCCAGCGCTGCCACCAGCACCTATACTGGCACCACCACCATTGGCGCCGGCACGCTGATCCTCAACTCATCGCTGCCCAATACCGCGGGGGTTACGATTGCCCCGGGCGCAATCTTGCGTGCCGCTGGCAGTTTCACGCTCGGCGGGGTATTCAATTCTTCCAGCACCCTTGATATGACCGATGGCGCGGCGGAAACGCTAACCGTCGGCTCCATTTCGCTGAACACTGCCACGCTCGACTTCGATATATTCCAGGGGGTCTCGGATCAAATCGTATCGGAGGGCGCGGCGACCATCGCGGGTAACAACGTGATCAATCTCACCCTCCCCACCGGCGATGCCGTCATCCCGGGCAATTACGTCCTCCTCTCGGCCAGCGGCGGGGGATTGGGCTCCGGCTTCAGCATCGGAACACTGCCCGACATCTCATTCAGCTACAGTCTCGCAAACTCCACCGCTACCCAGGAAATCCTCACCATTTCAGGCAATCCGGTTCCCGCGATCGCTTACTGGACTGGCGCAGCGAGCGCTGCCGGGGCAGACCCGAACAACCAGTGGACCTTCGGCTTCACGCAAAACCTTGGGAAAAGCAACTGGTCGACCACGCTGGATGGTACATCAGATGCACATCAGGTGCCCGGGGCCGCCAGCAATGTAATCTTCACCGCGTCCAATGCCATTGGGGTGAGCGGCACCTTGAACACCCAGCTCGACAAGAACTACTCAATCAAGAGCCTCACTTATAATGTGCCATCCTCCACGGCGATCAAAACGGTCGTCATTGACACCAATGGAAACGTGCTCGTAATCGGCACCGGCGGCCTTGCACTCGCCCAGACATCTGCGGCCGGCGGCAATATCATCGATTCGACCGGCACCGGTTCCGTTCTGCTCAACGGGAGCCAGGCATGGCAAA
>Ga0206863_1144_pt1 | contig 24079 bp, 20 predicted proteins | sample Alteio_BWOrgCont_41_FD_152634 | JGI IMG/M metagenome (GOLD analysis project Ga0206863, IMG submission 152634) | Enriched cells from forest soil in Barre Woods Harvard Forest LTER site, Petersham, Massachusetts, United States -... | ecosystem: Environmental > Terrestrial > Soil > Temperate forest >...
TACATTGCATAAAAAGTACCTCCATATATATTCGGATTTGATGGTGTTTTACCGGACGATACTGCGCTGATTATACATTAAAAGGCTGATATTTACAAGGATTTGTGGGATTAGGAAGAACATATTTAAACAAGAAAGTGGTGGAGACGAAGGGAATCGAACCCCCGACCCTCTGCGTGCAAGGCAGATGCTCTACCCCTGAGCTACATCCCCACTTTATTCAAGAAACTATTTTACTTAACGATGGTATAATATTTTTTGTTTGGTTAGTCAAGAAATAATTGTGCAGCTGAATGGGACGTCGTCACTTACTTATATCGCCATTTCTGCGAAAGCAGAGATCCCTTATTCTTATATGGATTCTGTATTAAATGTGGGATGATTGAGAAGAGCAACAACCTCTCATGTTCAAAGTAATTGATTATATATACTGAAGTAGTAATGAATAGGAAAATAAACAATAATAATGGCGCTATAAATTGTGAATTTCCTTAAATCAGCTTAATCTATTGTTAAAATATCACACCTATTGTTAATTTTCTTTAAACGTGAAATTAAAATTTTCTTTTTATCTTGACAAATCGGCTCTAAAGGCAGATTATCGCATACTAATTAATATGCGGAGATTAAATCATGGCAAAAGCAAAGACGGCATCAAAAAATAACCCGAATGCTCGTGAACAGGCAAAGGAATTTTTATATGAGGGCAAAAAAATTAAGCCAGTGAAATTGATCACCAAACAATCAACATATTTTGCTGCTGAATATGAATCTGGTGATTTGGTGCTTGGTTCCAACGGGACACCTTTAACATGGGATAAAGCAACGGTTGGTAAATAAGGTCTTGGTATGCTGGAACTTTCATCTGAATTACTAAAAATTATCGTTTGTCCAGTTACAAAAAAACCTCTTATTTATGATAAACAGGCTCAGGAACTGGTTAGCGAAGAAGCTGGGCTCGCATTTCCAGTGAAAGATGGTATTCCTATACTACTTGTAGATAAAGCGAGAAAGCTTCACAAGCAGAATTTTATTTACAAAAATAGAGTTGTAACCAATGAGCATGAGGCTGTTAGGTCAGATAAATATGAGAAAGAAAAGGAATTAGTTTAGTTTGTTTTCACTTATTATTTACTCTATAAAATATTCATAACTTTTATAGTCATTTTTGAAGTGTTGTGTGAGTTGTTGTTCCTCGGTTACCTAGTGGCTCAAGGCATCACTCTTTGTGAGTAGTCCAATATCCAAGCTAATTGACTATAGTACCAACATTTCAAATTAGATGAACGAAATATTATAACTTGCTCTTCCTTTATATATTGTATTTTGGAGAAATTTTAGATTTATTTCCATAATATCTTTAATAAATGGAGGATTTATTATAATAATTCCTGCAGAACAGAGACTCGTGCTCGCATCATAAATACCAAATTCAATTTTTAGAACCTCTTTATATAATACTTCTAGTTCCTGATAAAATTTTGAAATGATTTTGTAATCCTTGATTGGATACCAAATCATTGTTGTTGCTTGATTAAATTTTTTATAAATCACAGATAAAGATTTTTGGATTTTTGTAAATTCATCTTTTTCTTCGAACGGAGGATCTATAAAAATGAGACCTCGTTTTTGTTTTGGAGGGAGTAGAGCTTTAAAAGCCTTATAAGCATCTATATTGTGGCTTGAAGCGTTGTTTATAAACTTTAAGCTTTGTTTCAGAAAACTATAGTCTTCGATGTGAAGCTCTGAGCAATCAAGATGATCTTGCTCCCGCAAAAATTCACTTATTATTAATGGTGAACCAGGATAAATTTTAGTTTTGTCGTTAATTATACCATTATAATATTTGAGCGTTAAATCTCTATATTGAGAAAGTAATTCTGGGAGATCATTATTATATAAAATTATTTTTTTTATGCCAATTTCTGCTTCTTGTGTTTTTAAAGATTTTTCAGAATTAAGATCATATATGCCAGCACCAGCAAAACTATCGAGTACATAATAAGGCGCTTCTTTTTTGCATAGATTATTAAGTAGTGCAATTAATGTAATATGTTTTACCACATCAGCGAAACATCCTGCATGATAAATATGTCTATAATTCATTCAAATATTATTTACTAATTTTATGAATTCGCAACTATCATAATTAGAAAACAAAGTCAAATCTTACGCCAATGGAAGTAGCATTTTTTATGTTAGGCGCAGATAAAGGATTAACAATATACTGCAAAGTTGGCTGGAGACTAATAGCACTTGTCCAATTGTCACGATAATATAATTCATAACTATATTCATTACGTTTGCTACCAAGACCTGACGATTTCATCCATTTTTTACTATTATGAGCCTGCGATAATCCAAACCCTATTTCTGCATTTGGTCGGATTGAAACCCAGCCATTTGCTACAGCTCCTACGGATATATCCCAATCTACTTGCTCTGAATTTCCATCAGCTTTACCAGCCCTAAAAAACCCAGCTAAAGTACGACTCGAAGCATCTTTGTAGAATCTATAACTCGATAGAAAATAGGCACCTTGTTGCGTCTTGTTTATAGGATTCCCATTTGCATTAACATCAACAAGATCTGGCATTTTTTTAGTATATTTCCATACACCAAATGCAATTTTATTTGGACTATCAGCCTCATCCTTAGGAATTGGCGTAAAACCAACTTCTCCAACCACTAAAGAGCCATCTTTCTTTTTCCAATCAACATGAGTACCATATTGATTTGTAGGATCTCCCGGGATACCATCAAACACAGCAAACATTGCATAACTATTGGCACTAGGATTAATTTTCAATCTTGCTGCTAATCCTGGTGTAGGAAATACTGATGGTCCATTCTTGCCACTTTGAGCAAAGGATTGGTTGAGTTGAAATGAAGGTTTAAGAAAATTTCCAGTAACGTCAGTTACAGCAAATTCCGAATTTAAATCATGTACACCAGCTAATATACTAAATGTATCATTGTTTAAACTTTGTTCCATCCAAGCTTCATATAATTTAAAAGTGTGTTTGGTAACTTCTATATTATCTACTCCTTGTACGCTCCCAACATGGCCAGCATTAGGTCTACTTCCATCATTATTTATAAAATAAATAAGAATTTTATTTCCACCAATGCCGAAAAGTTTTTCTCCATCCAAATTAAACTTGATGTCTAGGTTATCAAGGAAATCCTCCCTTTTTTTAAGGCCACCAGATAAATTAGACATAAAATCAGCTTTATATTCTACTGTAATATCTATACCATCATTAGATAACGATGTTCTGTGCCCACTCCAATCTCCTGTTATATGGTCACTATATGGAGGTGCTGCAGGATCATCTGCGCGTATGCTACAAGATAGGTTGAAAATAAAAAATAATAAAAAAGTTTTTAAAATTCTATTATTCATTATACCACTCTTAATGTTAGAATTTCTATTATTTGTTCATACGTTATGGTAGAACAAAATGTTGATCAATACCAAGTTCTTCTTTGGTAGTATCATAAGAGAATAAATCAGCGTATCTGGCCCAAGAAATTGTGGCATCTAATATCTTAACAGATTGATCATGATTGAAATTCTTCTCCAGCATCAACAACAAATCTGTTCTTGAAATACTTCCTACATCAGTTTTTACCAATAAATCATATATATCTTTAATATATGGAACATATTTGAGAAGGTGATTTCTAAAAATATTTTTTTGCTTATCTTCGTCAACTGTTAGTAGTTTTATACCATCTGATGTTAATTTAATATTATGCTCATTAATATCTATAAACTTTAGTAATGTTAGTGAATCAATCAGCATCACTAATCTCTCATTTGTGAGTTTCAAATCACGGGATATTTCTTTAATACTAGTATCTTTGTCAGATTTTTCTTTCAATGTTAACAAAAAATGGAATAAAGTAATCACAGAAACTGCTTGAGGAAACATGTGTACATTTATGTCAGAACTTTTTTTCTTAGTTGTTGACGAATTTGTCATTATTGAAAATAAATTATCCAATACTTTATGAAATTTTGGCAAAGTTTCATCTCTTGGGCGTGGTAGGTCAATTTTTACATTTGCTACTATTTTTGCTGGATTTGATGACAACACAATCACTTTGTCACATAATTTTACTGCTTCTTCAATACTATGTGTAACAATAATAATTGATTTTATAGTTGAAATAGCGCTATCTGACCACAACTCCAATAAGTCGTTTTTTAAAGTATTCGCCGTTAGATAGTCAAGTGCTGAAAATGGTTCATCCATTAGTAATATTCCTGGATTTACTACTAATGCTCTTGCAAAACCGACTCTTTGGCGCATTCCACCAGACATTTCTTTCGGATATGCCTCTTCATACCCACCAAGCCCAACAAGATTTATTGATTTTGTTACTTTGTCATTAATTTCTTCTTTCGATAGATTATTTTTGTCAAGTCCAAGAGCAACGTTATCAAATACATTGAGCCATGGTACTAAACCAAAATTCTGAAATATCATAGAAATTTTAGTGTCAGTTTTTTCTATGGATTTGCCATTATATAAAATACTTCCAGAACTAGGTTTTATAAGATCTGCTATGATTCTAAGTAAAGTTGATTTACCAGATCCTGATCTTCCAAGAATAGCAATAATTTCTCCCTCAAAAATATCAAGGTTTATATCATCTAATATTTTGACTTCAGTATTATTATACTCAAAGTTTTTTTTAATATTCTGAAGTTGTAGAATTTTCTTTTTTTCCATTGGTTTTCTCATTATTCCAAGCGATATCTTGTTGATACAAAACTATACAAAGGTTGTAACAATAAGTGATTAACAACAATAACAAAAGTGCTCATTGTTACAAGACCGAGTGTGATGTGTGCAAAATTGCCAGAATTTGTATTGGTTGTAACATAAGCACCTATGCCTGGTATTGTTAAAGTTGTTGTTCCCCATGTCATTATTTCTGCAATAATACTTGCATTCCATGAAGCGCCAGCTGCTGTAATAATTCCAGTCATATAAAATGGAAGTATTGCAGGTAAAGTAATTTTTAATAATTTATGCGTAAAACTCATCCTAAATACTTTAGCCGCTTCTAAAAGTTCTGTTGGAATAGCTTGGGCTCCTCCAATGACATTATAAAGAATATACCATTGAGAACCCATAACTATCATGACGCTAAGCAAAATTTCTGGGTTTAATTTATAATGAATTATTAATAGAACAAAAATTGGATAATATAGATTAGCTGGAAAAGCCGTTAAAAATTGTGTTATATTTTGTACAAAAGAAGCAAGTTTTGGTCGTAACCCGATATATATACCTATGGGTACCCATATCAATGATGCTATTAATAACAAGATAATTATTCTAGTGGATGTATATATCCCATCTATGAGAACTTCTTTTATATCTGCTAGATTTAGATTATTATGACATAATCCATATAGTTTTTGATATGAAATAAATAATAGATAAATAACACTGATCCAACATAAAATTTCTAGTATTATGCCAATTAACGTGCTTCTAACAGATAAACATCTAGGTATTTTAATATTTATTATAAAATGACCTATTCTTCTTATAGGCAAAACAATGCAAGAAACTATGCTTGCTTGCTGAAAATAGCTTAAAAGCCATGACTGATTCTTGGTGTTAGCTCCAATATTAAACTCATAACGAAATTTGTAGCTCCAAGATACTAAAGGCTTAAAGAAAAGTTCGTTGAATATAAATATTAAGCTTATGATAGAGAAAGTAGCATAGATAACTGCTCTAATATCCATATTTTGTAGTGCAAGAGTAATATATGCTCCCATTCCTGGCACAGTATAATTTTGCGTACCAACTGCTATTACTTCTTGAGCAACAATATAGAACCAGCTTGCTGCCATAGATAGAATAATATTCCAAATTAATCCTGGTACTGCAAAAGGTAATTCAATTATCCAAAAGACTTTCCATTGATTGAGCTTATAAAGTTGTGCTACTTCGTAAAGTTCTTTTGGTACCGTAATAAACGATTGATAAAGACTGAATATCATATTCCATACTTGAGCTGTACAAATTGCGAAAATAACAGCAAGTTCCACTCCAAATATATTATGCGGAGTTAAACTCACAAACGCTGTAACAGTAAAAGACAAATAGCCAAGGACTGGTATTGATTGAAATATGTCGAGAAGAGGTATCATAAACTTGCGCATCCGCAGATTTTTGGCAGCGACAGCTGCGTATAATATTGCAAATATTATAGAAACAAACATAGCAACAATAAATCTTACTCCTGTCCTAAGTAAATATCCAGGCAAGTTATGTGGATCTAGTGTAATTTTCTGATTTAGAAGACTAAGCGGCCCAAACATTGCAGTTATGCCTGTAGAAAACATATAGACAACAACACAGATTAGTAGCAGAGAGATCATGTTATAATAGAGCTGCCTAAAGTTATATTTTGCCATAATGAACCATACTTTGTCGGTATTCTGAGAGATCGAAATACAAGACAGACTACATTCAATATTACTCGTGCACAATAGGAAATTCCCAAAACTGAAACTGTAAGATACTAAAAAAAACCTATGTGATAAGTAGACAACAAAAAGAGCATATAGAGTTTGGGTCTTGAAAAAGAAATAATTAGTATTATATTGCTTCTATAGCCTCTATAAAACAAGGATAAAGATATGCACATATTTGTTGGGAAGACTGCGTGTGATTTTAACGCTAAAGCCGTTATGCCAGATAATTCTATTGAAGAAATAAGTTTAAAAAAATATATTGGTGGTCATAAGTGTATAATTTTCTTTTATCCTCTTGATTTCACGTTTGTTTGTCCTTCTGAAATTATTGCTTTTAATAACAGGCTTGGTGAATTTGAGGCGAGAAAGACTAAAATTGTTGGTATTTCTGTTGATTCACATTTTTCACATCTTGCTTGGAAAAACACAACATATAACAAAGGTGGAATAGGGAATATTCAATTTCCACTTGTATCAGACCTCACCAAGGCTATTTCCAAGTCGTACAACGTTTTGAATGATGATGGTGTATCGCTTAGAGGTACATTCTTCATAGATGAAAATTTTATTCTCAGACATATGCTTATAAACGATCTTCCTCTTGGAAGAAGTGTTGAAGAAACTCTGAGATTGATTGATGCATGGGATCATCATAGTCAATATGGAGAAGTGTGTCCTGCTGGTTGGCATAAGGGTAGCGAAGGTATGACAGCAAGTACAGAGGGAGTCTCTGATTATTTAGCCTCAAATGCTGAAAAGTTGTAATATCAAATTTCAGGTTTGATTGAACCTGAGATATTTACTATCATATACTTGGTAAGAGATAATAAAATTAAGTGTATAGAGACAGATCTATCTGAAAGATCGTAAATGATAAAAAATCCTTTTACTAAAAAAAATTCTTCATATTCTGATGATGTAATTAGTATACTCAGGCTTATTAGGTCAGAAAATATAGGTATAAGGACTTTCTATAATGTTCTAAAATATTATGGTTCAGCCCAAATTGCTTTGGAGAATATACCTCACTTTATGGCCCGTATTGGGAAAATAAAATATCAAATATTCTCATTAAGCGAAGCTGAGAAAGAAATTGAATTAATGGAAAAGGATGGTGCAAAATTTCTTACATTTAACAATGTATCATACTCCAAACTACTCAATCAAATTGAAGATGTGCCACCAATTATTAGTTATAAAGGAGATATAAAATTACTTAATACAACATGCATTGCTATGGTTGGTGCTAGAAATTGTTCAATTTCTGGAAAAGATATTACAGCAAAAATTGCAAAAAATCTTACAACAGCTGGTGTCACTATTGTATCAGGCCTTGCAAGGGGTATTGATGCAACTGCGCACGAATTTTCAATTCCTAATACAATAGCTGTAATTGCTGGAGGAATAGATCATATTTACCCACCAGAAAATCATAAATTATACAAAAAAATCATTGATACCGGGTTACTCATAGCTGAACTGCCAATAGGTAGCGTGCCACTTGCACGTCATTTTCCACAAAGAAACAGAATAATTTCTGGACTTTCAGTTGCTACAATTATCGTGGAAGCAGGACTAAACTCTGGATCATTAATCACGGCTAAATTTGCTTTAGAACAAAATAGAGAAATATTTGTAATACCAGGTTTTCCATTAGACCCAAGGTACAAAGGTAGTAATAAGTTGATAAAAGATGGCGCAAATTTGCTTGAATCTGCAGATGATGTGATAGAGTTTTTAAATAAAGAATCTTTTAATATAATTAAAGAAGACAAAAATCTATCTTCTTCCACATTGCCTATATATAAAAAGGTAGATTACGAGCTTCTAACAGATAAGAATAGAAAAATTGTTAAAACCAATTTATCAGCACATCCTGTTAACATAGAAGAAATTGCCATACATTCTGATCTCCCAATGCAAATAGTACTAACAATTCTATTGGAGCTTGAATTGGAAGGCATGATAACATATCATCCTGGAAATAAGGTGACATTAAAATTCTAGATTTTATAGTCTTTTACTTTGAAGTGGCACTTTGTTGTTCCTAGTGTACTCATACTAGTAGTCCTTCGTGTCTAGCCTAGCGCAAACCTCAAATTATTTGACTATATATAAACAGGGGGTATTTATTGACTAGGTCAAAACAGATCAGAAACTACAGCGAATTCTTAGAGTAGGATCCTTAGATATAGCGTTTTCGAAAAAGCACATTGATTGTGTATGTTATGGGTCACTCAAATTTACAAAAACAATTAACAGAATAGTAATAGTACGCTATATAGCTTGAATTAGAAGAAAAAATAGGTTACATCCTCAAAACAAGCTAATTATTAAAATTTAAGCAATATATGAAATTAGTAGTAGTAGAATCTCCGGCGAAAGCAAAGACAATAAATAAATATTTAGGAAGTGGCTATAATGTTGCAGCTTCATATGGACATATTTGTGATCTTCCATCAAAAAATGGATCTGTAGTTCCTGAAGAAGATTTTTTATTAAAATATGATATTTCTCCAAGATCTATAGTTCACATAAACAAACTATGTGATTTAGCATTAAAAAGTGATGCGATAATACTTGCAACTGATCCAGATCGTGAAGGAGAAGCAATTTCTTGGCACGTTATTAGAGTGCTAAAAGAGAAAAAAGCTATTACAAAGGATACTATAATTTCAAGAGTGGCTTTTAATGAGATAACAAAAAAAGCTGTTCAAGAAGCAATTAGTCATCCAAGAGAAATAGATCAAAATCTTGTAGATGCTCAACAAGCTAGGAGAGCCCTAGATTATCTTGTTGGTTTTAGTCTTTCGCCTGTGTTATGGAGAAAATTGCCAGGCGCTAAGTCGGCTGGAAGGGTACAATCAGTGGCATTAAAACTAATTTGTGAACGAGAAGCAGAGATAGAAAAGTTTAAAACTGAAGAATATTGGGATATACATGGAGATTTTATCTCATCAACTAGTAAAGTTTTCGAAGCCAAATTAACCATAGCAGATGGTACAAAGTTAGAAAAATTCTCTATACAAAATAAAGAAACAGCTGAACAACTCTTAAACAAAATCAACAAAATTAGTGAATTTTATGTTGATTCTATAGATAAAAAGTTACAAAAGCGAGTGCCACCACCACCGTTTACAACATCAACTTTACAACAAGAAGCCTCTAGAAAATTAGGTTTTACCACAAAAAAAACCATGCAAATAGCACAAAAGTTATATGAAGGTGTAGATTTAGGCAATGAAACAATAGGTCTTATAACATACATGAGAACTGATGGCGTGTATATTTCTGACGATGCTATTACATCTTCAAGAGAATATATATTGAATAATTATGGAGCAAATTACCTTCCAGATACTGTTAGAAAATATAAGAATAAATCTAAAAATGCTCAGGAAGCTCATGAAGCTATTCGTCCTACCAACATTAACTACAGTCCAGAGAATATTAAGGATAAGTTAGATAAAGATCTTATAAAATTATATGAATTAATTTGGAAAAGAACCCTTGCGTCGCTTATGGAAAGCGCAGAATTTGAGACAGTTGCAGTGGACATTATATCACAAAACAAACAATTTTGTTTTAGAGCCACTGGGTCAATAATGAAATTTGATGGATTCTATAAATTATATAAAGAATCATTTGACGACGAAAATCTACAAGATGAAGAAGATTCAAAACTTCTTCCACCTCTGAAAGAAAAAGAAAAGTTAGATATAAGCAACCTCTTATCTAAACAGCATTTCACAGAACCACCACCAAGATTCAATGAAGCTAGCCTTGTTAAAAAGCTTGAAGAACTTGGTATCGGTAGACCTTCAACATATGCTACCATAATAACAGTAATTCAAGATAGAGAGTATGTTAAACTTGAGAAGAAAAGATTTATTCCAGAGGAAAGGGGGAGGTTGGTTACAGCATTTTTGACCCAGTTCTTTAACAAATATGTTGAATATGATTTCACAGCAAGTCTTGAAGAGGATTTAGACAAAGTGGCTGATGGTAAAATCAAATGGAAAGATTTGTTACGGACATTTTGGACAAATTTTAGTGATAATGTAAAAACTGCAAATGACACAAAAATTGTTGATGTTATCAATAGTATTGAAAAAGTTCTTGAGCAACATTTATTTCCCAAAATTGGAGACAAAGACCCTAAAAATTGCACTTCATGTTCAGATGGAAAATTAGGCCTTAAAATAGGGAAATATGGTGCATTCATAGCTTGCTCAAATTATCCAACATGTAATTACAGAAAAAGTATACAACAGGTAAATCAAAGCCAAAATGATAATAATGAAGTACTTGAAGATAATACTAATAGGCCTCTTGGAGAACACGAAGATAAGATTGTATTTCTTAAAAAAGGTCCATATGGTTTCTATGTCCAACTTGGAGAAGATAGTAAAACTGAGAAACCAAAGCGTGCGTCACTTCCTTCATCAATCAAACATGATAAGATCACCTTAGAAGATGCTAAAAATCTACTATCCCTCCCTATAAAATTAGGAAAAGATCTGAAAGGAAATGATATCTCAATTGGCATAGGTAGATTTGGCCCATATATAAAGTGTGATAATAAGTTTACTTCTATACCAAAATCTGAAGACCCCTTCGCTATAACTTTAAATCGAGCCTTGGAAATTATTGAAGAAGCTGTTAAGCTACCTAAGAAGAAAAAAGATTAATATTATGAATTTTATACCAATTACTGTAGCTTATGGTGATGGAATCGGCCCTGAGATCATGGAGGCTGTTCTATATATCCTAAAAGAGGCAAGAGCCCCAGTCCAAATTGAAACTATAGAAATAGGTGAGAAACTTTACAAAAAAAATTATTCTTCAGGAATAGCTGAAGATACATGGGAAGCTCTTGCTAGAACAAAAATTCTACTCAAAGCTCCAATTACTACCCCTCTTGGTGGAGGATATAAAAGTTTAAATGTAACACTTAGAAAGGCTCTTGGGTTATACGCAAATATCAGGCCAAGCATTGGGTATGCACCATTTGTAGCGACGCAACATCCTAAAATGGATCTTGTTATTATCAGAGAAAATGAAGAAGATATCTACGCAGGGATAGAATATCGCCAAACGCATAATATGTATGAATCTATTAAACTAATAAGCAAAACTGGGAGTGAAAAAATTGTAAGATATGCTTTTGAGTATGCAATTAGAAATTCTAGAAAGCAAGTTGTGTGTTTTAGTAAGGATAATATCATGAAATTTTCTGATGGTATTTTTCATAAGGTTTTTGACGAAATCAGTAAAGAATATCCTTCTATTCAAAGCAAACATTTTATTATTGATATAGGAACAGCCAAGCTCGCAAAAACTCCAGAGATGTTTGATGTTATTGTTACTTCAAATCTATACGGCGATATAATATCAGATGTTACTGCTGAGATTTCTGGGTCTGTTGGACTTGCAGGCTCTTCAAACATTGGTGAACAATATGCTATGTTTGAAGCTGTTCATGGTTCAGCGCCTGATATAGCAGGGCAAAATATTGCAAATCCTTCAGGGCTTCTCAATGCAGCTTGTATGATGTTGGTTCATATTGGTCTTGGAAGCTATGCTACAATAATCGAAAATGCGTGGAAAAAAACCTTAGAAGATGGAATCCATACAGAAGATATTTATAATGAAAAAACTTCCTCATCAAAAGTCGGAACGAAAGAATTTGCGAAAGCCATTGTTAAAAATTTTGGAAGCAAACCATTGAAACTTTCATCGGCAAATTACAAAGATACCGTATTTGAAAAACATTTGTCTCATACATATACAATATCCACTGCTGAAGTCAAAACACTGGTTGGAATTGATGTATTTATTCAAATGAATTGCAATTCTGCCCAAGATATAGCAAATAAAATTTCTAAGATTGATTTAAAAAATTGCGAATTAAAAACAATTGCGTCTAAAGGGTTAAAACTTTGGCCTATGAAGGATGTAGTGCCATTTTTATCAGATCATTGGTGTCTTAGATTTATGCCAAAATCTGGTAATATGTCTCACAATGATTTGACGAATTTGTTAGGATTGCTTGCACAAAATAATATAGATTTTATAAAAACTGAAAATTTATATAATTTTGATGGAGTGCGAGGATATTCTCTGGCTCAAGGCGAATAATATATAGTCATTTACTTTGAAGTATGCGCTAGGCACTGTAAAAGTGTAAATCCTTTTACTTCGTCATTCCTGCGAAGGCGGGGATCTCTTTTTTAGATCGATCTCGAATTACATGCGAGATGATCGAGAAATACAACAAACGCACGTGCTTCAAATTAAATGACTATACAAGAGATTCCCACTACATATTTTATCTTAATTTTGGAAATTGTTACATTTCACATTTATCTCTAAAATGCTTTCCCAAACTTTATCCCATCCTTTTATATGAGTATTATTTGGTATTATTTTATGCTGTATACACTTTGTATCTCCACTCGCTTTAATATAATTTTCTGCTATTAAGGATGGCACTATCGTGTCTTTACCACCTGATAAGTGGAGTTGAGGTATGTTATTTATTTGCTTTGCATAGTCTAGGGGGTTCAGTGAGCCATTCATTGGTCTTGTTCTGTGAAACAAAGTAAATCCAACAATATCTAAGTTACCAGAAATTGTAATAATTGATCTCACATGATTATTTCGAGCTGCAATTAAAACTGCCATCCCGCCACCTCCTGAAAACCCCACAAGATCAACAGGGTTATTACCTGCAATGTGTTGTATCGCATCATTCATAGATTCTATAGAATCTTCAGACATTCTTTTGTCAAGCCAATATTCTTTATGGCAATTTGGATTTAATTCCATTGGTGTATGTTGACATGGTCTTGCAAGATATACAAGATTTTCTCTTTTATCTAGAGTTATGAGAGTAAGTAGCATAGGAATTCTAGGCGTGGGGTCAGTAGAAATTACCCCGCCTTTAACAATTTGTCCATCTCCTTCAATATATATTGCAAATGGCTTGTGAGCTGTTAAATTTTTTTGGAATGTAGTAAAAAGAAATTTACCACCTTGCACAAATTTTTTACTAAATCCAGCGGAAGCAGCAATATTTTCTGCCATAATATGTTTAGATAAATCAGACGTAGTAGTGCATCCAACTAGCGTAAATACTAAAAATACTAGTAATGTTGAGTTAGAAAGGTATTTCATCATCAAGTTCACTATGGTCAAAATTCGCTGTTGAATATGCATAGGTAGAATTATCACCAGCATTGTCATTATTTCCACTTTTTGAATCTAGAAGAATAAGAGTGGCTCCATAATTCTGCAGCACAACTTCTGTTGTGTATTTCTCTACGCCTGAAGAATCCTGCCATTTTCTCGTTTGAAGACTACCTTCTATGTACAATCTTGAGCCTTTTTTAATCAGATTTTTTATAACGCCAACTAGACCATCGTTAAATACAACAATTCTATGCCATTCTGTCTTTTCTCGTCTTTCTCCAGTTGCCTTATCTTTCCATGAATCAGAAGTAGCAAGACTCAAAACTGCTATTTCCTTTCCGTCATTTGTACTGCGAAATTCTGGATCTCGACCAACGTTACCTATTAGAGTCACTTTATTTAAACTTAACGCCATTTTTCATCTCTTATATAAATACCGATTGCCATAATATGATAAAAAAATCTATAATGCCAGAGAATTTTAAGCAATTTATATAGTATGCAAGAATATATCAAAGTAGTTGGTGCTAGGGAACATAATCTTAAAAATATTAGTGTAGATATACCAAGAGAAAAATTTGTTGTTATCACGGGTCCAAGTGGCTCTGGCAAGTCTTCTCTTGCATTTGATACAATCTATGCAGAAGGACAAAGAAGATATGTAGAAAGTTTATCAGCTTATGCAAGGCAATTTTTGCATCTTCACAATAAGCCTGATGTCGATTACATAACTGGTTTGTCTCCGGCTATTGCTATAGATCAGAAAACAACTTCAAAAAACCCGAGATCAACTGTTGGTACAATAACAGAAATTTATGACTACTTTAGACTTTTATTTGCAAGGGTGGGTATACCTTACTCTCCAGCCACAGGGATGCCAATTTTGAGTCAGACTATTTCAGAAATGATAGATCAAACTTTAGCTTTGGGTAATGGAACAAAGATCTACATTCTTGCTCCAATTGCCAGGGGTGAAAAGGGGGAATTTCGAAAAGAGTTCATGAATTTCAAAAAACAGGGATACGAGAGAGTTTTGATAGAAGGAGAAATTGTTGAGCTTGATGAAATTCCTTCTTTAGAAAAAAATAAAAAACACAATATAGAAGTTTTAATTGATAGAATAGAGATAAATCAAGATCTAGGTAATAGACTTGCCGAAAGTATAGAATCTGCCCTAAAAATTGGTGATGGAATAATTTATATTGAAATAGTTGAAAATATCAAAGGGAAGACTAATCCAAAATATCAAGTTGGGGAAAGAATTATTTTTTCAGAAAAATATTCATGTCCAATTTCTGGATTTCAAATTGCTGAAATTGAACCAAGAATATTCTCCTTTAATAGTCCTTTTGGTGCGTGCCATGTTTGTGAAGGTATAGGAAAAGAATCATATTTTGATCCAAAGCTTCTTATTCCCGATGATAGTTTAAGCGTAAGTGAAGGGGCAATAGTAGCTTGGAGGAAATATAGCTCAAGGCATTTTATTGATACAATAAAATCTATTCTAAAACATTATGGCGCGGATATTTACACTCCATTTCGAGATATCTCAGAAAAGGCTAAGAATGTACTGCTTTATGGCTCAGGTGATGTAGAAATTGATTTTATTTATGGTGAGGACCTATCCAAAGAAAAAGTTACTAAGACTTTTGGTGGTATATTAAAAAGTATGGAAGAGAAATTGAAAAGCTCTGATGGAACTTGGCTTAGAGAAGAATGGTCAAAATTTCAATCTCAGCAAAGATGCGAGGCTTGTAATGGTTTCAGGTTAAAGCAAGAATCTCTTTGTATCAAAATTGCTGGTCTACATATAGGTGAGGTTTCTGATAAATCTGTTTTTGAGTGTGCCAAATGGTTTGAAACTCTGAGTGACCATTTAAATTCTCGACAAAATAAAATTGCTGAAAGAATTTTGAAAGAAATAAAAGCTCGTCTTAGTTTTTTATTGGGTGTTGGTCTTGAGTATTTGACATTATCTAGAGAATCTGGGTCACTCTCTGGAGGAGAAAGCCAAAGAATCAGATTAGCTTCTCAGATAGGCTCTGGTCTTACTGGAGTTGTTTACGTTCTAGATGAGCCTTCGATAGGTCTTCACCAGAGAGATAACAATAGACTAATACAAACCCTTAAGAATCTCAAGGGTCTAGGTAATAGTGTTATAGTTATTGAGCATGACGAAGAGACAATATTAGAGTCTGACTATGTTATAGATATAGGTAGAGGAGCTGGAGTTTATGGTGGTAATATAATTTCTCAAGGTACACCTGAATATGTTATGAAGGATAAAGAGAGTTTAACAGGCCAGTATTTGTCAAGGGCTAAATATATTCCAATTCCAAACATGATAAGGCATGGTAACGGGAAATATATTGAACTTAAAAATGCTAAAACAAATAATCTTAAAGGTATTGATCTTAAGATAGCTTTAGGCACATTTACTGCTGTAACGGGTGTTTCTGGTAGTGGAAAATCAAGCCTTGTCAATCATACATTTTATAAGGCAGCTATGAAGAAATTAGATAGTTCTTATAAAGAGATAGCAGGTTTGCATGATAAGATACTAGGCGTAGAACATATAGATAAAATTATTGATATTGACCAATCTCCAATTGGCAGGACTCCTAGATCTAATCCTGCTACATATACAGGTGCATTCACACCAATAAGAGATTGGTTTACAAATTTACCAGAGTCAAAAGCTCGAGGTTATAAAGTTGGTAGGTTTTCTTTCAATGTTAAAGGTGGCAGATGTGAGGCTTGCGAAGGAGATGGTCTTATAAAAATTGAAATGCACTTTCTTCCAGACGTTTACGTGAATTGTGATATATGTGATGGTAAAAGATATAATAGAGAAACATTAGATATAAAATATAAGGAGAAATCTATAGCAGAAGTGCTTGATATGACAGTTGATGAAGCATTAGAGTTTTTCAAAAAAATGCCAGTCATTGTAGATAAAATGCAAGCTATGCATGATGTAGGTCTTGGATATATCAAAATTGGTCAGTCTGCAACAACATTATCAGGTGGAGAGGCTCAGAGAATAAAACTTGCTAAAGAATTATCAAGAAAAGCAACTGGAAGAACCTTGTATATACTTGATGAACCAACAACAGGCCTTCATACAGATGATATAGCAAAGTTGCTAAAAGTTCTTCATAGGCTTGTTGATGCTGGAAATACTGTTGTTGTTATTGAACATAATCTTGATGTCATAAAAACTGCAGACATTGTTATAGATATAGGTCCAGAGGGTGGAGATAAAGGTGGTGATTTGGTCTGCATGGGCACTGCAGAAGAAATAATGCAGTGTAAAGAAAGTTATACAGGATACTATTTAAAAAAATTGATAAGTAGACAAAATGAAGTTAAGAGCAGAAAATCTAAATAAAAGCTATAATAATAGAAAAGTTGTAAGAGATGTATCTCTTTTTGTAGAAAATGGAGAATCTGTTGCTTTACTTGGACCAAATGGAGCTGGCAAAACAACTTGTTTCTCGATTATAGCTGGTTTGGTCAAATGTGATTCAGGTAAGTTATTCGTAGGTGAGAGTGAAATTACTCATTTACCAATTTATAGGAGAGCCGCATATGGTATAGGCTATCTTCCTCAAGAATCTTCTATATTTTGCGGATTGAATGTTTACAATAATATTATGGCTATACTTGAATTTGTTGAATCAGATTTGGAAATAAGGATTAATAGAATTGAGGAACTACTCAATGATTTTGGTATAAGTCATTTAAAATATGCTGAATCTTCTTCCCTTTCTGGTGGAGAGAGGAGAAGATTGGAAATTGCAAGAGCTATTGCTATGAATCCAAGATTTATTATGTTAGATGAACCATTAGCTGGTGTTGATCCATTGGCTGTTGAAGAAATAAAAAAACTTATAATAAAGTTAAAATCAAAAAATATAGGAGTACTGCTAACAGATCATAATGCAAGAGATGCACTAGATATAGTGGATAGAGCCTATGTTATATATGATGGTAAGATTTTATTTAATGGAACAAAAGAAGAAGTAATTAATTCAAATTTGGTAAAAGAAGTATACTTAGGCAAGAGTTTTGATGGTTATATAGTAATTTAATTTGGATTGGCAACCGTCTTTGATATTTACGCTTTATATTGTTGAATAGTATTTGTATACTAAAGTTCGTGAAAAAGCTCATATTAGTTACTTGACCAATATACAAAGGAAATTTCTTAAAAAATTTATTGAAATTGCATCAATGCAAGGTGTTAACGAAAAAACACTACATGATGTTTCGGCAGAGATTTATGGTAATGATTCGGCCTATGTAACAGACTATTATGCTGGTCTTTCTGCTGTTGTTTCTGCTATTGAAGAGTATTTTGATCAAATTATGATCATGGAAGTTAAAAATATTAATATAGAATCAATTACTGAGAAAATAAGAATAGGATTAAAAGAAAGAATTTATGCAGGTGGAAATAGAAAAAATTATTATAAAAAACTTTTTAATTATTATGTAAGGCCATCTTGTATAGATATTGCTGCAAAAAATTCGTGGAAAACTATAGATACTATTTGGCACTTTGCTGGTGATCAGAGCTTGGACTCTAACTATTATTCCAAGAGAGTAATATTATTTACAATATATAATTCAGCAATAATGAACTACATAAATTCAGATGAAGCTGGTTTTCAAAAAACAAACGATTTTATTGATGCATCCCTTGAAAAAACTAAAAAATTCAACCAGTTCAAGAAAAAATTTGGTCCTAGCAATTTGCCATTTGTTAGGTTGTTTAATTTCAATTAACTTATATAGTTAATTATTTTGTGCATATGACGTTGTTACTCCTAGTTTACCTATTATTTAGGCTTCATTCGTCGCTCTAGTCCTATATCTAAATTAATTGACTATATTTTTATCCCATGTTTATGATTTAGCAGTTTAATATGGCAATTTGGAGTGCATTTTGGCTCTTTAATTTTACCCTTTGGTTTGAATCCATGTTTTGGTTCAAGAGAAAGTTTATCTAATAATTCGTTTGTCTCCTCTGCTAAATACTCCACTTTAACCTTAGCTATGCCTTTGTGTTTGAAGTCTAAAAGAGAAGCAGCTTCTGCGCTAACATCTAAGATTCTGGATTTTTTATATGGCCCTCTATCATTAATCATAACTATCAATACTTTGCCATTGTCAAGATTTGTAACTTTTGCAACAGAAGGTATTGGAAGAGTTTTATGAGCTGCTGTTAGCATATGTGTATTAAATTGATCTCCATTAGCTGTTTTTTTACCATGGAAACCTTTGCGAATTTTATGGTCTCCGTACCATGAAGCTACACCGACTTCAGACTTCATTGATTTTTTTATTTTTAATTTTTGTACTGAATCTTGTGAAAATTTAAAATGTCCTTGATATTGCTCCAGTTTTCTATCGCCTTTAGAAAGTTTTGCATAAAGTCTGTCTTGCTTATTTGAACAAGCACCTAGGACTAAAAGTAACATAAGTAGCGAAATATTTGCAATATTCATAAAACTAATTTTTTTTTGCACCAACTAATTGCTAAAGTTAGTTCAGATTTCAAAATCTTATATTCAATAGTTTTTAGTGCAAATCTTGGTATAAAGATTAAAGAGATCGGAGAATAATTTTCTTGCATATATAATTGCACTATATGTCTAATTCTTCTTTTTAAAAGATTTCTTTTATTTGCTTTGCCATATTTTTTGGATACCTTGAAACTTATATATGCTAAAAATTTGTCTTGATGAATTTTTTTATTAGACAATAGCTCAGGTACTGCTAAATTACTTATTGTGGTTGCTAGAAGAACAAAAAGGCGCGAAGTGAACTTCACGGATTTTTTAGCAGAGCAATCAAATGCTTTCTGATTTTTTAAAGAAAGTAATTGAATTTTAGGAAGCAAAGCAAAACTATGCTGACAAACGTCTGCGTCCCTTAGCTCTACGCTTGCTAAGAACTAGGCGGCCGCTATGTGTTTGCATGCGAGACCTAAAGCCGTGCCTACGCTTGCGCACTATATTACTTGGTTGAAATGTACGTTTCATAATAATAGTATTAGTATAATTAAGACATTACAACTACCTTAAATGAACCATATTGTCAAGAATTATTGACTATTTAATCTCTTTTTCTAATATTGAATAATTATATCAAAAAACAAAAGTTATGAACAATGCAACTACTGCTAGTATAATTCTTGCAGGTGAACATAAAACTGATAAACCTGGAAATGAAGATACTGCACAAAATCAGCATCCAAGTAACAATACGCAAGTTGTACATCCGTCTGAAAGAAAGATAGAGAAGATTTTTGAAGAATCAGAACATGCTGTAGAGTCTATTTGGCATTATCCTATAATTTCTATTGATAAAAATCAAGTTACAATAGGAAATCTTTGTATAGCTATTTTATTATTTTTTATCGGCCTATGTTATTTTAACAAAATTAAAGTCAAGATAAGAAATTATTTACACAGAAAATTTTCAGATGATAAAGATGCGGCAAATGCTATAGAGAATTTGCTTACGTATTTTTTATTGATAGTTTTTGTTACCATAACTTTGCAGATTGCTAATATACCTCTTAGCACCTTTGCGTTTGTTGGCGGTGCTCTAGCTATAGGGGTAGGTCTTGGCGCTCAAAACATGATTAATAACTTCATCTCAAGCCTTATTATCATGATTGAAAGACCTGTTAAAATAGGTGATATTATAGAAATTAATACAGTATCTGGGAAAGTGATATCAATAGGTGCTAGATGCATAACTATTCAAACTAGTAGAATGACTGATGTTCTTGTGCCAAATAGCACATTAATACAAGAAAATCTTATAAATTGGTCATTAATGGATAGCTATATAAAAAATTATGTTGATATAAAATTCTATAAAAATGGATTTTGTAAGCTTGGGAAGGAATCGAATGGTCTTTCTTTTGATCCAGAAGACTACAAAAAAATTAATAACTTATCTACCTCTCATAAAAATCCTGAGGAAGTAATGGAGAAAATAAAAAATATGTTTATTACTATACCGGAACTTACATCACATATAATGCCAGAAGTGTATTTTTTAGGTGCAGATAATTTCTATTATACTTACACAGTATCTTTTACATATGATTCTAAGGAAATTACAAGTCTTTATCAAATAAAGTCTAAAATAAATAATATGTTATCTAAATATTTTAACATTGAGGATCTAGTGATAGAATATAATTAGAAGAAGATGATAGTAGCAATTATATTTATGCTGGTGACTCTTGTTGTTTTGCTCGTAGGAGTTTTGGTAATGTCTATAGGTGGCAAAATTAACAAAAGATACTCAAAAAAGCTTATGTTAGCTCGTGTGATTTTTCAATTTTTTGCTATAGTAATGCTAGCAATTATGTTTGTATTCACAAGATAATATGATATATGCTTCATGGCTCTTGATTTAAATCTGAGATAAAAGACTATAGTTGACCAAGTGCTAAACTTCGTTAGAATAGCGAAATTTAGTATATGAGTTTTAACTTTGACTGTAGAAATCACGATAACAAATAGATATTTTTAATTAAATATGAAGATAAAAACAAGATTTGCACCATCCCCAACAGGCCTGCTACACATAGGTAATGCTAGAACAGCACTTATAAATTATTTATATGCAAAACATTTTGAAGGTTCATTTATTCTGAGGATTGATGACACAGACTTGCAACGCTCAACCAAAGAGTATGAAGATAAAATTGTGCAAGATCTAAGGTGGCTTGGACTAGAGTGGGAAGAAATCTTTTGGCAATCAAAAAGACTTGATAAATATGAAGGTGTAAAAAATCGGTTGATTTTATCTTCCAGATTATATGAATGTTATGAAACACCAGAAGAGCTCAATATCAAGAGAAAGTTACAACTTTCGAGCGGAAAACCACCTATATACGATAGAGCTTCTCTTAAATTATCACAAGAACAAAAAGTTAAATATAGAAGCGAGGGGAGGAGGCCACATTATAGATTTAAACTTGAAGGTGAAAAAATAGAGTGGAATGATCTTATAAAAGGTGCTTTGCATTTTGATGTATCAAATATTAGTGACCCAATAGTTATTAGAGAAGATGGTTCAATGACATATATGATTTGTTCAACAGTAGACGATATAGAGTTTGGAATCACTAATGTGATTCGTGGAGAAGACCATGTTACAAATACAGCTATACAGATCCAAATGTTTGAATCTCTCGGTATTAAACCTCCAATTTTTGGACATTTAGGTTTAGTAAAAGCAAAGGATGATAAAATTTCTAAACGTATTGGAGGATTTGAAATCTCATCATTAAAAAATGAAAGATTCTTGGAACCAATGTCCATAAATAGTTTTTTTGCTACGATTGGTTCAAGTAAACCAGTACTTCCGTATAAAAATTTAGAAAATCTTGCAGAAGTATTTGATATTTCAAGTTTTTCTACGAGTTCTACTACATATGTGCCAGAAGATCTTGAAAGAATAAATCAAAAATTATTACATATTTTGAGTTTTGAAGATATGAAGAAGAGATTTGATGAAATAGAAGCAAATTATATAGACGCTAATTTTTGGGATAGTGTTAGGCCAAATTTAAAAACAATAAATGATGCTAGAATTTGGTGGAATATTTGTCATAACTACTCTAAAATCCAGATAAGCATCGAAGACATAGATTTTTTAATTATCGCAAAAGAATTATTACCAAATATTGAGTTTGATAATTCAACTTGGAAAGAGTGGACAGAAGATATTAAGGCCAAAACCGGTAGAGTAGGAAGAGCTCTCTTTATGCCAATTAGGCTTGCTTTGACAGGCATGGAGTATGGTCCAGAGCTTTCTGAGCTTTTACCTCTAATTGGAAGAAATGAAGTAATCTATAGATTAAATTTGAGCACAAAAAAATAATATTAATTCGAGTGTTTGCATGAATAATTTATTTAGTATTAGTAAATTTTTATTAATTACCGCTGTTTTTGTTTTGTTTGGAATAGGTTCAGTATTTTCAAATTATGCAAACACTATAGATGATGTAGATATAGACCCACTATATGAGGCGCCCACTGTTATAACACAATATTTTAAGCCAGAAGAAAAATTTTACATTGTTAATTTTTTTGCGAGTTGGTGTGGCCCATGTGTGGAAGAAGTAGATAGTTTAAACGATCTAAAAAAATCCACAGATATTTCTATTTATGGTATTGCATTAAATGACACGAAAGAAAATTTAAAATATCTTTTTAAGCGTACAAAGAACCCATATAAAAAAATTGCTCTTGATTTTCCTACATCTCACCTAAAAAACATATTTCTTGATAGAATTCCAAGAACAATAATCATATATAATGATAATGTAATTTATGATCACTTAGGTGACGTTGGGGCAAGAGTGATCACAAAGGAAATTTTGCCAATATTACAGAAAGTACAAAACGATATTTTATTGGGATACAAGAGCAGAGGACATAGGTGATTAAACTTTCTAAAACAAAATTATTTTGTTCAATTATTTTTACTATTTTGGCTTTTTTTTATGCAATGCCAAATTTTGTGAAGATTGACAATAATAGTATCTTTCCTAATAAATCAGTTAACTTGGGGTTAGATCTTAGAGGCGGCTCTCATCTTCTGCTGATGGTAGATTTTAATAAGTATCTAGGTGATCAATTAGAGAGGCTTGGTGATTCTTTAAGGAAGGAGTTTAGAAAGGAAAAATTAGGTTACAAGAATCTTTTAATAGATCATGATAATATCAGTTTTGACTTAAGAAACATGGAAGATTTTGAATCAATTCGTAAAGTAATAAGGTCTGTCGAAAGATATAGTATTATTAAATCAGATCATAATAAAGTCACTATAAAATATGATGATGCTAGAATAAATGAGTTGCGTGACAATGTTTTTGAACAATCCATTGAAATTATTAGAATGAGAGTTGACAGTTCAGGTACAAAAGAACCTATCATACAAAAACAAGGCTCAGACTATATTTTACTTCAGGTACCAGGTGATGATAATCCTGAATATTTGAAATCAATTTTAGGACAAACAGCAAAATTATCGTTTCATTTAGTTGATGAAGAAATAAGTGCTCATATTACGAAAGATTCATCTGCAAGACACGAAGATATTATTCTTTCTGGAAAATACGAAAATGGAATCGAATATACACTTGCTTTGAAGAAAAAAGCTTTGATCACTGGTGACATGTTAACGAATGCTCAAGCTACATTTAATCAGGAAGGTAAGCCTGCTGTAGATTTTGTCCTAAACCATATAGGTGCGAAATTATTTGCCGAAGCTACAAAAAATGGGAGAGGACGTAGACTAGCAATCGTTATGGATAACAAAATCTTAAGTGCTCCATCT
>Ga0206863_1145_pt1 | contig 24063 bp, 14 predicted proteins | sample Alteio_BWOrgCont_41_FD_152634 | JGI IMG/M metagenome (GOLD analysis project Ga0206863, IMG submission 152634) | Enriched cells from forest soil in Barre Woods Harvard Forest LTER site, Petersham, Massachusetts, United States -... | ecosystem: Environmental > Terrestrial > Soil > Temperate forest >...
GCTCCAGCGGGTCTGGTCGAAGAAGTGGATGGCGATGTGGAGGATAAAGCCTACACGGTCGCCGATGGAGGTCTTATCGATCTGGTTTTCCGGAGTGACGAACGACCAGTAAACGAGAAGTGGGCGGCCCACGATATTTTCGCGCGGCACAAAACCCCAGTAGCGGCTGTCAAGGCTCACGGGGCGATTGTCGCCCATGGCGAAATAATGGCCCTCAGGGACGACCAGGTCGTCTCCTTGAACATGGGTAGGAAGCTCGACGGCCCATTCGGCGGTTACGTCAGCGGCTTGGGAGGGAGCTACTGAGGGAAAATCGTCCCGGTAGGGGAAATATCCGTCATCTCCCGGCTTGGCGGCCTGCGGCTCGTCCTGGGGCTGTCCGTTTAAGTAAACGATGCCGTTCCGCAGATGGATGCGGTCGCCGGGGACGCGCTTGACGAGGAAAATATGTTCGCCATTCGGCTCGGTCGTTGGCTTGTAGAAGACGATGATGTCGCCGCGCTTAATGTTGCGATAGTGCACGAACGGAGCCCATTTTGTCGGGGGCGCGAGCGTCGAGCGGTCCACAACGACGTGGTCGCCGATGAGAAGCGTCTTCTCCATCGATGCCGAAGGGATTTCGAAATTCTGGAAGATGAAGGTGAGCGCAAATAGCCCCAGCACGAGCACGCTGCAGATGGAGGCAATGAACTCAAGGGGAGTTTCTTCGTGGTGCGTGTGTTTCTTTTCGGACTGCTTTTCCAGAATCTGTTCCATATCTTTCTGTCGTAAATCCGCTACCAAATGATGCGAAACATACGGTCCCAGCGCGCAAAATCGACAACGCTGTTTACCGGGTCCTTATCGTGTCCGAGTCTATCACCCGGCAGGTCCGGCACATCCGTGGTAGAGGGTTGGCGGAGTGAGAAATAGATGAGAAAGGGGCGACCGACGATGTTTGGACGGGGCACAAATCCCCAGTACCGGCTGTCGCGGCTGTGGTTGCGGTTATCCCCGAGGACGAAGTAATGGTCCGGCGGGACAGTGAGGTCGCCGTTCTGCACGTCGTGACGCATTTCCATCCACCAGCCGGTATCGACGCCGGGATCGGTGTAGAGCATGGTGGGGAATTGGTCGCGGAAATTGTCTGAGTAGGATGCTTCGTAGACGGCGTAGGGCTCGGTCACGGGCTGGCCGTTCAGGAAGACCTGTCCATCATGGAGATGCACATGGTCGCCGGGAACGGCGATGACTCGTTTGACGACGTGGTCCGTGGGGTCGATCGGGAAGTGGAAGACGACAATGTCGCCGCGCTGGATTTGTCGATAGGGAAGCAGCCAGCGCCAGATTCCGGGCGGCGCATAGATCATTTTGTTGACCAGCAGAAAATCGCCCACCAGCAAGGTGTGCTCCATGGATTCTGAAGGAATGCGGAAGGGCTGCACGACGAAGGTCAGCACGAAGAGCGCAATGACGATGATGGAGAGCAGGGAACGGCCCGTGTCGAGCACGGTGGGATAGACGACATGGTGTGTTGCTGGAGCCGTCTTCCGAGTTCTGGGAGGCGTTTCGAACTGCGGTTCGAGGTGGGGCTCGGTCTGCGTCCCGTTCTGTGTCCCGGTTTGGGGCAGAGAAGGAATGTCAACGCTGGTGGCGAAGGTCGGGCGAATCTCACTCATCGACTGCCTCCTTCGCTTCGGCGGCCGTCAACTTCACCATGGCGCGACGGGCTGCTTCCTGCTCGGCTTTCTTTTTGGTGCTGCCCATGCCACGTGCCAGGGCTTTGCCCGTGGTGCCATTATCGGAGAAGCGGACTTCGACCAGAAAGCGCTTGCGATGGTCGGGGCCGCTTTCTGCTTTCACAATGTAAACAGGCTGGCTAGCCTTATGGGCCTGCATGTATTCCTGCAACGCCGATTTGTGATCCCCGATGCTGCGGCCTTCGAGCAGCTCGGTTTGCAGCTCCATGACGGAGGGGGCGATGATTTCGCGTTCGACGAAGGTTCGGGTGATTTCGAGTCCGGCGTCGAGATAGAGGGCAGCAACGACGGCCTCGATGGAATTGGCCAGCAGGGCGTTCTTTTTGCGGCCGCCGCTGCGTTCTTCGCCCCGGCCAAGCAGCAGATATTTGCCCAGCTTAAGGCGCGCGGCTACCGTTCCGAGATGCTTGCGGCTGACCAGAGCGGAGCGCAGACGGGTGAGCTCGCCTTCGCTGAGCTCGGGAAAGCGTTTATAGAGCGATTCAGCGACCAGAAGGCCGATGACGGCGTCGCCGAGGAATTCCAGTTGTTCGTTGTCTTCAGGCGCGGTCTGACCGGCTTTATCCCCTTCGGTGAGATGGAATTCGTGGGCAAGGGAGCTATGCGTGAGGGCCTGGACGAGCAACTGCTCCTGCCCGAACTTGTGTCCGAGAGCGCGTTCGAGCGTTTGGATTGCCGATTGCCCCATGGATGCGACAGCCTTCTTTTACTTTAGACGATTTATAAGACGCACTTCAAAGGCGCTGCGTTGAGTCGAATGGGCCAGTGGCTATCAATTATGGGGTGAAGGCAGGTGGTTCCGGGGTCCAATTCGGGGTCAATTCGCTTTCAGAGCAGCGTTTTCGGAGGATTCAATCGCCTCGGGCTGGTTCATGACGGCGGCCGCAGCCTGATCGAGCGTGACGGTGGGAGACTCGGGCGCGAAGCGGGAGCGTTTGTCCTCCTGCTGCAACGAAATGCTTTTGAAGAGAAGCGCGTTGCCCTGAAGGTGGACGTTGATGGCAGTCAGCTCCCAGAGATCCTGGCCGACCTGCGCCTGCTCGATAGAAAAGGAGCTGCCCTCCTTCAACCGGCCAAGGAGGCCTCCGCCGAAGGTGACGTCGTGGATGAGATGGCCGCTCATGCTGCGGATGCGGTGTTGCTGGTTATCGACGACGACGTCGCCCGCCATGCCGCAGAAGACACGCGCTTCACGGGTAGGAGGATGGAAGTCTGGAGCGGGTTCAAAGTGCAGGGAGGTGTTGGTTGCGGTTGTGGCTGTCTGCGTCCAGACAAAGGCAGCAGGCAGCAGTTTCAGAAAGTCGTCAATCTGCTGCAAGTCATGATTCGTCTCGGCGACATCCTTGTTCTGGGCCCGGGTGTCGTGCACGAACTTTTGAATCTGGTCACGCTGTTGAGGCTCGGGAAGCTTCTGGTCGTCCTTCAAGATGACGCGCCGAACGTCGCCCTGCGGTGTGCCGGCGACCCATTGGAGAATATGCTCTTTCGGCTTACGCATCTCCTGCAGGTAGATCCAGTGGGAGTGGTCGTTCCGGTTTGCGGTGCGTTCGGTGTCGACGACCTGCTGAATGAGCTGCTGCGGGGTTTGCGCATGCGTAACGGCGAACGATAGCGTAAGTATTCCGATGCCTAGCCAGAGAAGGCGTGCTTTTTCTTTCGTCATCAGACTGCCTCTGCAGGTCAAGAAAGATACGGAACTTTGATGCTACAGATTTGCGGAACGGTGCGGCAGAAATAACGGGTGTTGCCGGGCCGGTTGCGAAAGATTGATGTTGCGAGGAAAAGATTCGCTCAGCGGCTGAAGCGCGCTGATTCTACTGACTCGCAGGCGAGGGCTGAAGCCCTCGCCTGCGACGAGATTCGTTGTGCCTCCGATGCAGCATTTTTCCTGGCCGCTAGGGATGCGGAGGGGCTGCCGGTTGTTTCGGCGCTGCATCACTATTGTCGCTATTGTCGTTGTCATCTTCGTGCTGTGCGCTCTTTGGCGGCGCAAAAGGCTGTTTCAGACCCTTTTCAGCGGCGGATTTGGTGTCGGGCTGGCCGTCGCGGACGGTCAGGGCCGTCTGATATTCGGCGAGAGCCTCGTCGCGCTCCTCGCGGATGTCGTGAATGCGTCCGAGATAGATGTGGGACCAGGCGAGCAGGCGCGGATCGGTGGAGAGGCGAATGGTTTCGCCGAAGCCCTTTTCCGCTGCCTCCATCTGGCCCTGCATGACGCTGGTGAGGGCGAGGATGTAATCGGCGCGGCCGGGATCGGGTGTGTGCTCGGCGAGAGCCTGTTTGGCAAGTTTTTCTGCGCCTGCGGCATCGCCCTGATGCAGCCTGATCTCGGCAAGGTCGAGTCCGTGAGGCTGGCGGGAGGCGTGACTGATGATGTCCGATGAGCCTTCTTCGGCAAAGTGAGTATCGCGCGCGCGGTGCGTCTGCTGGTCGATGTCCATGCCGTAGACCATGGGGCCGATGGCTTCCTTCAAGCTGTCTGGCGTGTGCTCGAAGGAGATGAGCTGATCGTAGAAATACTGAGTGAGGACGAAGCCGGCGGTCATGCTCTTGTTGACGGAGTTTTGCCGGACGGTTGCGATCTTTTGCAGAGAGGCGTTGTGCAACTGCGTTTCGTGCTCGAGGTCATTGCGGCGCACATCGGCTGGAATTTTGTATTCGGCGATGCCGGTGTCCATGGTGCGCGCTTCAATGGCGCGGATGAGGGATTCGATCACGAGCGAGACGATATCGCTGCGATAGATAAATTCGAGAGGCGCCTCGCGCACGGTCTTCAGGATGGGCAAGAGTCGATCCATGGCCGAAGCCCGCGAATAGAGCATCGGCTCGATCATGTAATGCAGATAGGTGTGACGCGCCTCCTGCATATGGATGACGCCATTGACCGGTGAAGCGACGACAACGTAATCCGAACCATAGACGCGGGCATTGGTTTCGACGGGCGAGAGCATGGGCTCAAGCACGACGAGAAAGCGGCTGCCGCTGTAGGTGCTGGCCGGCATCTTGAGGTAGACGTTGGTGTTCACGATCATCTGCGTGAGCGGGTCGTGCAGTTTGGTGATTTCCTCGTCATAGGCGGTGTGGTTGGACACCCAGATGAAATGCAGGTCGATGGCCTTGGCAAAGTCGCGCAGCAGGGGCAGGATGTCGATGACCTGCGTGGAATCGGGCGGCATGTCGTCCTGGTCCACGCTGAGAGCGAGCTCGGGTGGAGGCGTGACATAGAGCGCGAGTGAAACATACTGCGCGAGATCGCGGCTGGCATTCTCAGAAAGCCGGTGCTGATTGACGAAGACGCAGAGTTTGTCGCGGGCGACGCGGGCGGCTTCGGATTGCTGCAGCGCCTGGTTGACCTGCTCCCGCACATGGGTGCGGATCGGGTCCGATGCGCTGAGGCCGTTGTCGTATCCGCAGGCGTTCAGGCCGACGGCGACGTAGAAAAGAGCTTCGCTGGTTTGCAGGCTTACGGTGGGGCCGGCAGGATCGACGATAGCGGGCGGCTTCTCCGGCCGTATCTGCGGGGCAGAAGGCTTTTGCTGTTTTGCAGGCAGCTTTGCCGATTGTTGCGCGGTCGCAGAGAAGCTCAACGCAAGAAAGGCAGCAATGACGACGGGTGTACAGGCACCAGGGCGCGAACGAAAGTGAAACGGCATAAAGCGAAACGACATAAATCCTAACGACATGGGTTTGGAAACTCTTTTCAAAGTCTATTGAAGCGGATTTGACATGGTCAATCACCGCTTGGGGCGAGTGCCGATTCGTTCAGGGCTTTGTGGCCCCAGCATTTGCGGGATATCCAATAGAAGACGGGGCCGGCGAGCGCGATCAAAAGGCCGAAGAGCAAGGCGGGCATGTGCGCCATGCGTTCATCCCGCGCCGCATACATGACGTAGAGGATAAGAATGGCTGGCGGAATGCCGAGTGTGCAGGCCATGAAGAGATTGCCAGCGCGAAAGGGACGCGGCAGGTCTGGCTCCTTGAAACGCAATACGGCGAGGGCGACGAATTCCAGAATCAAGCTGGTGCCATAGAGGATCAGGTCGATCGAAATGAGCTCCTCGAAACGGAAGCCGAGCGCCGCGGCCCAGGCGATTCCGCAGACGATGATGGCAGCCCAGGGGACGCCGCGCTTGTTCCTAAGCGCGAGCCACGTGGGCAGCATGCCGTCCTGCGCAAGGACCATTGGCAGGCGCGTATAGGAGAGCACCAGCGCGTTGAACATGCCCAAACCGCTGATGGTCCCGCACAAAACGATCGCGCCCGCGAGCAGTGGGCCGCCGAGGGTGCGAGCCGCATCGGTCCACGAGCCGGTAGAGAACTTCTCGATGGAGATGCCTGCGTAAGCGACTGCGGCGACGGGGAGAATATAGGAGATGGCGACGAGCGCGGCGCTGCCCATCATGGCCAGCGGGTAATTACGGCGCGGGTCCTTCACTTCTTCAGCGACGGTCGAGGCATTGTCCCAGCCCATGTAGTTCCACAGGGCGACAATGACGGCGGTGCTGAGGCTGCCTCCGGTGAATGCTGTTGCGCGCTCGTGCCAGTGTGGGCCGTGCAGCAAAGCAAGAACAGTCAGGATGGCGAAAGGCGTAAGCAGAATGACAAACAGCGTGACCGAGCCTCTGCCTACGGCGGGCGCTCCGCAGAGATTCCAGAGGCAACAGGCCGTGACGAGAGCCAATTCCCAAACAATACTGCGCGAGCCGGTTGTCCATGCCGGAAAGAATTTGCCTAGATAAAGAACGAAAATTGTCGGGTAGATGGCCATGTCAAAGATGCTGGCCGTGAGCGAAAGCCATGCCTCCTGATATCCCCAGAATGGCCCCAAGGCGCGGCGTACCCAGACGTAGAATCCACCTTCGGAGGGAATGGCGCTGGCAAGTTCGCCGAGCATGAGCGTGGTGGGAAAGCTCCAGAGAAAAGGGAAGAGCAGAAGAATAATGAGGGCTTTGCCGTAGCCCGCGCCTCCTAGGATGTCTTCAATGCCATAGGGGCCACCGGAGACCATGAAGTAGGTGGCGGCGATGAGCGGAATAAGGCCCATGCGGCGAGCGCGTGATTTCGACTTCGGCAGTGTAACGACGGTGTTGACTGCAACTTCCTCCTCGAGAAGCAAGACGCTACACGAACTTTAAAAGAAATGAGCGGAAAATTCGCAAGAAAATGCGGCAGGTCATCGATTCGATGAAATTGCGATTCGATGAGGCTGCCGCAGGATGGACTAATGGGTTTGTGTCTGCTCTATGTCTGTGAACGAATGTCTAGAGCTAAGACGCTTTGCGGCGCGGCGTATCGGAGCCGGGGAGATATCCCGGATAGGTGTGCGAGAGCGCGCCAAATACATGCACGCGCTCACCGGGAACCTCGTCCCACGGAGTGGCGGCGCTTGCCGTCTCATAGCGGACGCGACCGTGATTGCGCTCAAGGATTATCTCCGCATCGGCCACGCGTCCGGGGGCGCTTATCGTGACGATGGCTCCGCCGTTGCGCATTTCCCCGACAAGGGAGTGTGCGTGGGCCTGCGGCACGCCCATGCCCGAAAACGCGCCTTCGAATGCGGACCCGGAATAAGCGTATTCATCGTTGTCGGGATAGGTAGCGAGGTGTCCTTCGCCGGTGCCGAAGTTCATGCTGCTGCTGTCGACGATCCCTTCGTCGCGGCGACGATCCTTTTCCGAATCGCTGCTGAAGATATGTTTCAGCTTTTCCCACCAGCTGTTTTCGTCGCGGGGTTCGTGGAAACCTCCGGTAGCAGGGAGCGGGTTCGCGACGGCGCCGGTGCTTCCTATCTCCGTCTTGCGATGGTGGGGAATGTCGGAGCCAGGAATTGGGCCGGGACGGCCCGCGCCGCTGATGACGCTGCCTGAACCTGTTGAGAGTCCGGCGGGAGTCACCGCGCGCGTGTCGGATGCCGGGCCGGAGCCAACGGTGTCCGAATCGATGGCGGAACGCACGGTCTTGCTACCGATCTCACCTATGTCTTCTGTTGTCGTGTTGAAAGCTGCACTGCGGCCGCGAAAAGCTGCGCCGATCTGGCGTGATTCAAAACCTTCTGCCAACAGATCATCAATTGCGCGCTCGGCATCTTCACTGCGGCCAAAATAAGCGACCACTACTTCGTTTGCCAGATTGCTGGGATTTTTGGAAATCATGATGGAAACACCTCGGTGTTCGAAAGCTTGCGAGGCCTGATCGTGCAAAGGTCTTCTCCCGGTACGATGCTGCGTGGTTTTGTCGAGGAGTCCTTGAAAGGGAAAAAGAAACGGGCGGGAAAAAGGTTGCCTGCAGTTCCGGAGCGGCAAAGTAACCGGCGCATGACTCCCGGGGCTGCAATATAAGTACAGGCCTCGCTGCCGGATGGAAGCGAGGCCTGTATTCCAAATCAACGATGCATCAACGTGTTTGCTTCACTGGCCTCCGGACAAGGCGGCCGATGTCTGCTTTGACTGCGCCTTGCTCTCCCGCCAACGCTTGATCATTTGAGCGCGGTTCTGCCGCAGGTCATGGCGATTGCGTACCGTCGGATAGGGAACGTTGTCGCCCATGGTGCCCTCCCACAGCACGCGGTTGAATGCGTCGGAATCGACACGGTCGGCATCGGAAAAGTCAAAGCCTTTGGTCTTTGCCGCCCACCATGCCGAGTCGTGCAGAGACGGCACTGGAGAGGTGATCTTCGCTGTAGGGTTGTTGCATGCCGGCACGAGATTGGGATCAACCGGCGGCGCGCACAGATCGCCAGGGATGATCGCCGAATATGGAGTGAAATCCGGCTTGCGGGTGAAGAGGTCAGCCATGGGAGCCGCGTCTGCATCGCGGAAGTTGAGATGATTAATGCCCATCACATCTTCGATGGTACGCAGCATGTTGATCGTGTTGTAGTTGGTCGATATGGTGACGCCGCGCCTGCTGTAGGGAGAGATAACGTAAGCGAAGGAGCGATGCGAGTCCACATGGTCGGAGCCATTCTGCGCATCGTCTTCAAGGATGAAGATGGCGGTGTCGTGCCAGTAGGGAGAGTGGCTGATGATGTCGGTCACACGGCCGATGGCGTAGTCGTTATCCGAGATCTGGAGTTCTGCCGTACCCAGTCCGGCAATGGCGGTGCCGAAGCTGCCATTGTGATCATGGGGCAAGCGAAGCAGAGTGAGGTTGGGCAAGCCGTTGACGCTCATGTCTCGCTGCCATTCGTTGACGAGGTAGGTATCGGCGTTGTTCTGGTCGAATCCGCGGAAATAAATATCAGTTAAGCCCAGGAGAGCCGGCTGTTCTTCGATGGCCTGGGGAATTTTTGCGGCAAAGGGAGTGGGCGAGATGGGAATGTAGGTAGGCAGGTTCGGATCGGGCTTCGTCGGGTCGCCGCCGGTGCTGATGTAGTAGGACTGATCGAGGAAGAAGCCGTAATTGCGCACCGTCTTGTGCGCGCGCAGGGCCGAATCCCACAGATAGCCGCCGATCTCTTCCGCATCGAGATCGTCGTTAGCGCCTTCCGGACTATCTGCGTTCTTGGTTCCGGGCAGAATGTTCGAGCTGCCCGTTGGGTCGAGGATCGTGAGCAGGCGTTCGTTGAGAGGCGATGGATCCTTGGAGAACTCCGGTAGACCTACCGCAATGAAGCGGTTGGTGCCTTCCGAATCGGTCGTGACGCCGTTACCGCCATTTCCGTAATTGACCGCCGTTGTTTTTTCGTTGTGCTCAGTTGAATGGGCGTAGGTAGACCAATCCCAGCCAGTTCCGCTGACTTCGCCGGTGGCGTAGAAGTTATCGAGAAGACCAAAGGTGAGAGCGAGGCTGTGATGGTTGGGAGATACGGGCTGCGGCCACTGATTGAGCGAGGGGTCGCCATTGCCGCGATCGAGATCGCCCAGTATCTGGTCGTATGTCTTGTTCTCTTTGATGATGTAGATGACGTGATGAATCCTGTTCTGCAGGAAGGCCATGGTGGGATCGTTGCGGCGGTTGGAAAGACCATTATTGCGGTCCACCTGTTCGGTGAGTTCGTCGAGCTTGCCACGGCTGGGAACAGGGATGGTGTTCAGCTGCGCCTTCTCAAGAGGATAGGAGCGCTGCGTGCGGAAGTCCGGATTGGGACCGTCGTTGCCTGGGTTCGGGCCGGAGTTGCTCTTGAATGTCGAGACGTAGAGCATGGAGCCGTCGCTGCTTACTGAAACCGAGCTCGGATACCAGCCGGTAGGAATACGGCCTTCCAACTCGCCAGTCCACAGGTTCACCACGGCGACCGAGTTTTCTGTCGCGAGCGTGACGTATAGAGTGCCACCATCAGGACTGATGGCAACAGAATTGGCGTTTAGACCTTTGTATCGATCACCGCGGCGCGAGAGTTGCAGCGTTCGCTCTACCTGTTGTCTCGCGGTGTCGATCACGGAAATAGTGTCACTGTTGCTATTCACAACGTAGAGCCTGTTCTGGTCGCGGGAGAGTACCAGACGGTTGGGTTGATCGCCGACTTGAATGGCTGAGAACTTACCCGTCTTCACGTCGACTACCATTACCTGATCGTCGCGCTGACTGGTGACGTAGGCGGTGCGGGCGGCTCCACTGTGATCGCTGAGAATGGCCGCATCGTAAGGGAACTCGCCTTGCGCGACGGTCTCTCCAGGGTTGAAGAAGTGAACTTCACGGATGGGCTTCCGGCTGGCTGTATCGACAATGGACAACGAATCGTTCTCGTAGTTCGCGGCCACGAGCGTTTTACCGTCGCGGCTCACAGCGATGCCGGATACCACCGCACCTGTTACCAGCGCCGACGCGGCTGCTGCTGCCTTTGTGCCTTTGAGCAGGCTGCCGTCGTAGTTGGGAATCGGCGCGGTCTGGTTGGAGTTGTGGCCGAGAAGAATGAATGGGACATCGGGCACATACTGGCTGCCGCTCTGCTTGTACACGTAGACGCGGTCGTCGTCGCCGCCGGAAATATAGAAGCGCGAGCCATCGGGCGCCCAGGTGAGGCCGCTGAATGTGTCGGGAATATTGATCTGCTGCTGCTTGGTCGCGACTCCATTGTGGCCGATGTTGTAGACGAAAACCCACTCGTCATTGCTGGTGGTGCCGACTGGTGCGCCGGTGGTCGGGTCGAGGGTGGGAAAGGTGATGGGCGTGCCATTCGGCTGGCTGTTACTGTGATTCCATCCGCTGGTCATTACGAGCAGGGTCTTGCCATCGGGGCTGAGCGCGGTGTCGACGGCTTCGGATGCGTCCGCGTTGCCGTCTGCGCGCAAACCTGTGGCAAGCACTTGTATGGTTGAGCCGGGCGCTGCTGTGGGCGTAATAAATTGACCTGTGGGCAGCAGAGATCGATCGTCGTAATTGCCGACGGGCAGAGTAGTCGTGCGCTCGTTCCTGTCGTCATCATCCTGGGATTGACCCGCACTGGCGAGGAGCGGTATCAGGGAGAGTACCGCCAAAGAGGCAATGGACCGGACTGATTTCTTCATGCAACCGTTCTACTGTTGTTCCGGCCGGGCAGATGTCATCCGTCCGTGAACGCGCCATCAAAAGACCGTGAGAAGAACGTAATGTAGCCGACAGTTGTCGGGAGCGTATTCCTGCTCGCCACAGTTGTTTGTGTTGAGCGCGAAGATTTTTCCAAAAATACTATTTCTAAAATAGGTATGTATGGAATAGAATTCATTCCACTATGGCGAAGAACCCTGAACACCGCGATCTTTTCTCAGGTGCTTTGGAAATGATGATCCTGCACTCTCTTCGATTGAAGCCAATGCATGGCTATGCGCTGGTCAAGCACATCAAGCAGGTCTCCGATAATTTGCTCCAGGTTGAGGAAGGGTCTCTGTATCCGGCTTTGCAGCGAATGTTGCGAGAAGGCTTGCTGGAGTCGAAGGAAGGCGTTTCGGCCAAAGGCCGCCCTACTCGGATTTACCGTCTGACCGATGCGGGTATGCGACACCTTGAAAAAGAAGTATCCAGCTTCGAAAAAATGTTCGCCGGAATCACCCGCGTACTTGCTGTTGCCAAAGCTTAGGAGTCCAACATGAAATGGCTCACGCAACTCTTCTCACGCCGCCGTCGCTATGACGATCTTTCGGTATCGATTCAAGAACATCTTGAAGAAAAGATCGAGGAGCTTATGGAAGATGGCTTGTCGAGAGAAGAGGCGACTCGAAGAGCACGCAGGGAATTCGGTAATGTAACGCTAACGGAAGAACGGAGCCGCGAGGCCTGGCAGTGGCCGACTCTGGAGTCGATTTGGGCTGATGTGAGATATGCATTTCGGCGGCTGGCAAAAGCACCGGGATTCGCCGCGACTGTGATTCTGACGCTGGCTATCGCAATTGGCGCCAACACTGCGGTCTTCAGTGTGGTGAATAGCGTGCTAATCAAGCCGCTGCAGTATCCCAAGTCAGAGGCACTGGTCGGAGTCTGGCTCACAGCTCCTGGTGCTTCCGGCCTAGCGAGCTTCTCCGAGGGCCTTCGCCTTTCGCCTTCGATGTACTTTACCTTCACCGAGCAGAATCGGAGCTTTCAATCGATGGGTGTGTGGGACCCAGGCACGGCAAGCGTCACAGGCATTGCGCAGCCGGAGCAGGTCCATACCATTTTGATTACTGATGGAGTTCTTCAGGCGCTGGATGTTCCTCCGGTGGCTGGCCGCTGGCTCTCACAGGCAGATCAGAATCCTCATGGTGCGCGCGCTGTGATGCTCAGCTACGGGTACTGGCAGAGGCATTTCGGCGGCGACGGGTCCGTGATAGGACGCAACATTACGGTAGATTCACAGCCCTGGGAGATTGTCGGCGTCATGCCCCGAGACTTCCGGGTGGTGGATACGGATTTTGACCTGATTGTGCCGCTGGCCTTCGATCGCAATAAGCAGATCCTGGCAGGGTTTGGCTTTCAGGGAATCGCCCGCCTCAAGCCCGGTGTCACCATTGCACAAGCCGATGCCGATGTGGCGCGCATGGTTCCGATATGGATGGACTCATGGTCGAACGGTCCGGGGAGCAATTCGCACTTTTATGAGAACTGGAAAATCACCCCCGCGATTCGTCCTCTGAAAGAGGAAGTAACCGGCAGTGTCGGCAACGTGCTCTGGGTAGTGATGGGCACATTGGGCGTGGTGATGCTGATCGCCTGCGCCAATGTGGCAAATCTGGTGCTGGTGAGAGCAGAAGCACGACAGCAGGAATTGGCGATTCGTGCTGCGCTCGGGGCGGGACGCAAGCGAATTGTGCGAGAGCTGCTGATCGAAAACATAGTGCTCGGGCTCATGGGCGGAGCGTGCGGAGTGATCGTTGCGTACGAGGGGCTGCAGTTGCTTGTCACTGCAGGCCCGGCAAACCTGCCGCGTTTGAATGAAATTTCGCTCGACGCGCGAGCTCTCGGCTTTACTTTGATTCTTTCGGTGTTGTCGGGGCTGTTGTTCGGACTGATCCCTGCGCTGAAATATGCCGGGCCGCGAACCACTGTCGCTCTCCAAGGCGCTGGCCGCACCGCCAGCGCAAGCCGCGACCGGAATCGATTCCGCAATATCCTGGTCGTCGCTCAGGTGGCCATGGCCCTGGTGCTGCTGGTGAGCGCGGGGCTGATGATTCGCACATTCGAAGAACTGCGAAATGTTGACCCGGGATTCTCGCATGCAGAGACCCTGCAAACCATGCGCATCTCGATTCCATCTTCTATGGTCGCGAATCCGCAGATGGTGGCTCGGTTACAGAACGATATTGCCGATAAACTGGCGGCGATTCCGGGAGTGACTTCGGCGAGTTTTGCAGGCATGGTGCCGATGGGAAGCATGGAGCTCAACTGGGACCTGATCTATATCCAGGGGAAAAACTATGCAGGCGAGATTCCGCCGCTGCGCATGTTCAACTATATTGCGCCGGATTTCTTTCATACTGCAGGGACGAGATTCGTTGCCGGGCGCGATTTTACCTGGTCTGAGATTTACGAGCGCCGGCCCGAAGTCATCATCTCCGAGAACCTTGCGCGTGAGCTGTGGGGCTCGCCGGTCGCCGCGATCGGGAAGCAACTCCGGTCGGGTTCAACCAAGCAGCCGCCGCATGAGGTGATCGGCGTGGTACAGGACATGCGGGAGAACGGCGTGCAGGAAGCGGCGCCGGCGATTGTGTACTGGCCTTCGTTGATGAACGATGAGTATGGGCATGAATCTGGGGAGACCATGCGAGACGTGACGTTCATTGTCCGTAGCAACCAGGCAGGAAGCGTGGGCTTGCTCAACGCGATGCAGAAGGCAGTGTGGTCAGTGAACGCGAACTTACCGCTCGCCTCAGTCCGGACGATGCAGGAGATTTATAGCCAATCGCTCGCACGGACTTCGTTCACGCTGGTGATGTTGGGGATTGCGGGGTCGATGGCGCTGCTGCTCGGGATCATCGGCATCTATGGAGTCATTTCGTATGCAGTGTCGCAGCGTACGCGCGAGATCGGGATTCGGTTGGCGTTAGGTGCGGAGAAGAACAGAATTTTCCAGATGGTGATTGGCCAGGGGATTCGGCTGGCGATGATTGGCGTGGCCATCGGCGCGTCGGTCGCGTTGCTCCTGGGCCGGATGCTGTCCAGTTTCTCGCAATTGCTCTATGGAGTAAAAGCGGGCGATCCGATCACTCTCATCGCTGTCTCGGCAGTGCTGGCCATGGTCGCAGCGTTGGCGTGCTATTTGCCGGCGCGACGAGCTGCCTCGATCGATCCGATGCAAGCGCTCAGATCGGAATAGGAGCGAAAGATGAATTGGGTGAAACAACTCTTCACACGCCGTCGTCGCTATGACGATCTTTCGATATCCATCCAGGAGCACCTCGAAGAAAAGATCGACGAGCTTATGGAAGATGGCTTGTCCAGAGAAGAAGCGACTCGCACAGCACGCCGGGAATTCGGCAACGTAACGCTGCTTGAAGAAAGGGGCCGCGAAGCCTGGCAGTGGCCGACACTGGAGAGCATCTGGGCGGATGTAAAATTCGCATTGCGGCAGATTCGAAAATCTCCCGGTTTTGCGATCACCGTTATTCTCACGATGGCGCTGGGGATTGGCGCCAATACTGCCATCTTCACCCTGATTCACGCCATCCTGATGAAGTCGCTGCCGGTCAGCGATCCCAAGTCTCTCTATCGTATCGGCGATTCCTACAAAGACTGCTGCTTCACCAATGGGTTGGAAAACGACAATGGTGACGTCGATATTTTCTCCTACGACGGTTATCGGCATCTGCGCGCATCCACACCGGAGTTTGAGCAACTAGCGGCGATGCAGGCAGGCCAGACATTGACCAGCGTGCGTCGTGGCCAAAGTACAGCGCAAACAAGGACGGGTGAATTTGTCTCTGGAAACTACTTCAACACCTTCGGCGTGCGCGCATTCGCCGGTCGCGTGTTCACGGACGCAGACGATGAAGCCGGCGCGGCGCCGGTAGCCGTCATGAGTTATCAAGCATGGCAATCGGACTATGCGGGCGACCCAACTGTGATCGGCGCTACGTTCTATTTGCAGAGCCAGCCTGTCACCGTAGTTGGCATTGCGCCCCCTGCGTTCTATGGCGACAGGATTGCCCCAAACACGCCCGCATTCTGGGTGCCGCTTTCCGCCGAGCCTCTGCTCAGCCAGGCGAATTCAATTCTGCATCAACCGATTGCATGCTGGCTGTACCTGATCGGACGCATCCGTCCCGGTACAGCTGTGGGGCCGTTGCAAGCGAAGATCTCTGCAAACCTGCGCCAATGGCTTCTTACGCAGGACGAATATCTGAGCCATGGTTTTCCAGCAAAAATCCCAAAGGTGCACGTTGTCATTACGCCAGGAGGTGCGGGCATCCAGAGCCTTCAACAACAGACAGATAAAAAACTCTACCTGTTGCTGTCGATCTCTGTACTTGTTCTGCTGGTAGCGTGCGCAAACGTCGCGAATCTGATATTGGCGCGCGGCATGAAACGTAAGATTGAGACTTCGGTCCGGATGGCGCTTGGATCGGCGCGGTCCAGGCTGGTGCGGCAAATGCTCACGGAGAGCGTGCTTCTCGGCTGCCTGGGCGGTCTGGCTGGGCTGGCAGTGGCGTATGCAGGAACACGGATGATCCTGTCTCTTGCATTTCCCGGTTCGCTGCATAACGCAATCAACGCAACGCCTTCGCTGGTTGTGCTTGGCTTTGCGTTTCTACTGTCGCTTATTACGGGCATTGTGTTTGGAATGATGCCGGCGTGGATCACGTCTCATGCTGATCCGGCAGAGGCGTTGCGCGGCGTGAATCGCTCGACGGGGGACCGCGCTTCGCTGCCGCAGAAGTCTTTGATCGTCTTTCAAACAACTTTCTCATTGGTGCTGTTAGTGGGCGCGGGATTGCTGACGAAAAGTTTGCAGAAGATCGAACATCAAGATTTCGGACTGCAGACGGCGAATCGGTACGTGCTGCATCTCGACCCATTGGGTGCCGGCTACAGACCCGAGAAGCTCGCGGCATTGCATCAAGCGCTGGAAGTGCAGTTTGCGGCAATCCCAGGAATGCAGAATGTCGGGCTCGCGATGTATAGCCCTCTTGATGGAAACCTGTGGACCGATGGGGTCTTCATTCCGGGAAGGCCGACGAGCAGCGCGGATGCTGACAATGATGCAATGCTCGATCGGGTCAGTCCCAATTTCTTTGCTGCCGTGGGCCAGCCAGTCGTCCGAGGGCGCGGTTTGAAGCAAAACGATAGCGAAAACTCACGCTTCGTAGCGGTGGTGAACCAGGCCTTCGCAAAGAAGTTTTTTCCCAATGAGGATCCAATCGGCCGTCACTTCGGAATCTATGAGCAGGAGGACATCGGGGCTTACGAGATCGTCGGCGTAGTGGCGAATGCAAAGTATGCAGGCCCGCAAACGGATGCGAAGGCGATGTTTTTTGAGCCGCTCTCGCAGTGGCAGCACAATTTGAAAGATCCGATTTTTGTAAATCTCGAGACGCAAACGCACTATATCACCGCGATTGTGATGGATTTCCATGGAACACCACAGAATCTGGAAGCAGCGGTGCGTCGCACTCTGGCGCATGTCGATCCGAACCTTGCCATCGTCAATCTGCGCTCTCTCGATTTCCAGATGGCAGGCAATTTCAGCCAGGAGCGTCTGATTGCCCGCCTGACAGCTCTCTTCGGGCTGCTCGCGCTGCTCCTCACGTCGATTGGACTCTATGGCATCACCTCGTACCAGACCATGCAGCGCACGCGTGAAATCGGTCTGCGCATGGCGTTCGGCGCAAACCGAAACGGGGTCATCGGATTGGTGATGCGCGGCGCATTCAGGCAAGTGGCGCTTGGCCTTGCTCTAGGTATTCCCATTGCATTGGTTGGCGCGCACTATATGGCGGACCAACTCTACGTGGTGAAGTCTTACGATCCGCTGAGCCTGATCATCGCCGCCGTTGTTCTCATGGCGGCAGCTATGCTGGCGGGCTTTCTCCCGGCGCGCCGCGCGGCTTCCATCGATCCCATGCAGGCCCTTCGAACTGAATAAAGCCGTTATTTAGAGAAAGAACGGGAACCGGAAGAGGAAATTAAGCGTACATCCTACGAAGAGCTTCGTCATTGCTGCGTAGGAGTGTGTGAAATGACCATCGTTTGGTCGAATCTTGCGATCGGGTCTGTGGTGGGCGCAATTCTGGGCGTTATCGGCGATTGGCAGATTGGCACGAAACTGCGGAAGCGGTCTGAATTGCGAGCACTCACGAAAGAGTATGGTTCTCTGACTGGCCAGTACGTGAATTACCACATTAGAGAGGACGGAACGTATGAACCGACTGGCGGGACAGTGGAAATTACATGGCAGCCCAAGGATGGCTTACTCGACGTATCGGGCTTTCAGTCAACAGGGAACCCGGAGTGGCACAGCTACATAAAAATGAGCAATGAATACACGGGCGCGGGCATTGGTCACTACAACAACTCGAATTCGATCCATGGCGGAATTCAGCAGGTCATCTATTCGAAACAGACTCGCTCTTTTAACGTGATGGGAACGAGTCATTCCCGAAAAGAGTTTGCCCATTGCTGGAAGCCCAAAGAATAGGCCCGACACTATTCAAGTCGAAGTGCTGTCATGGGATCGACGCGCGTAGCCCGTATCGCTGGAATCCAGATCGCGATCAAGGCGACTACGGTCAACAGCAGCGGCGTCACGATAAAAACGAACGGGTCCCACACTTTGACGCCGAACAGAAAACTCGCCAGGAAACGAGTCAGACCGAAGGCTCCTCCGATGCCGATGGCTACGCCCATGAGAGTGAGCGCCATCCCCTGACCGATCACCATGTTGCGAAGGTTGGAAGCCTGCGCCCCAAGCGCCATGCGAATGCCGAGCTCCTGCGTCCGCTGCTGCACGGAGTAGGCCATGACACCATAGACGCCGATTGCCGCCATGAACAATCCTGAGGCTCCGAAGATGGTCAGGAGCAGCATATTGAAGCGCTGGCGCGAGGTGGTGCGCACCTCGATCTCATCCATGGTGCGAATGTGCGCCACAGGCAGACCTCCGCTGGCTTCGCGCAGCGCGACCGAGATGGGCGTGACAAGCGAATGAGGGTCGGCAGTGCTGCGGACGATCCACCACAGCGGTGAGACTCGGGAGTTGAGCGCGGTTTCCGCGTCGGGCATCTGAGCGAGCGGGATGTACATCGTTGGAAACGGGTCGCGATTGAGGCCGCCATCATGCGTGTCGCCGACAATGCCGACAATCTGGCGCGACGACTCGGCAAAGGCTGGGCCGGCACCCGGCCCGATTTGAATGCGATCGTTGAGGGGATTGCCCTTGGGCCAATAGTGTCTGGCCATAGCCTCGTTGATGATCGCAACACCGGGAGCAGAGTCATTGTCCTGCTCAGTGAAGTTGCGGCCGCGTAGAAGAGGAATCTTGAGCGTGTTGAAGTAGCTCCACGATATCGAATAAAAGCCTGCTCCACCGGTAAAAGGTGTGTTGCCTTTCGGACGCCCCAAAATGTCAAAGACCATACCAAAACCGCCTTGCAACGGCAGGCCATTTCCCGCGGCCGCATCGATAACTCCGGGGACAGCCTTGAGACGATCGGCTCCGTCGTGAATGATCTGTGTGACACCCGCTGTTTTCTGGAAGCGGTTTCCGCTGAGAGACATGGCCATGGTGAGTACGTTGTGCATATCGAAACCAGGATCGACCGCTTGCAGCTTCAAGAAGGTGCGGATCAGCAAGGATGCTCCGATCACAAGAATCAATGCGAGCGCCATCTCGCTGATGACCAGAGCAGAGCGGAGTTTGCTGTGGCGAAAACCAACGCCGGAACGGTTGCCATTCTCGTTGAGTGTGGCAGAAAGATTGGGGCGGGATGCGCTGATGGCGGGAGCCAGACCGAAGAGGATGCCGGTGAGAACAGAGAGCCCCAGTGTGAACAACAGAATGTTGAGATCGAGTGCTACCGCCGAGCCATCTTCTCCAAGGCGAGGAATACCGCCGGGGCTGATGCTGAGCAGCAGACGAACACCGGCAAATCCTAGGACGAGACCGAGCAAGCCTCCAGATAACGAGAGCGTAAGGCTTTCGATGAGCAGTTGCCGGATGATCTGTCCTCGTCCGGCACCAAGGGCGGAGCGGGTAGCTAATTCGCGATTTCTGGCCGACGCTCTTGCGAGAAGAAGGTTGGCGACATTGGCGCAGGCTATGAGCAGGACAAACCCGACCGCTCCGAGAAGCACCAGAAGCGGAAAGCGCGTATCGCCGATGATCGATTCCTGCAACGGAACGACACTGAAGCCGCCCTGAGGCGGAATCGCGTTGCTGCCGTAGATGCGTCGGAGTTGATCGGCCGCAAGCTTAAGCTGTGTGTTCGCCTGCTGCTGCGTGATGCCAGGTTTGAGGCGCGCTGCCACGGTGAAGTAATGCGCCATGTCTTGCGAAGTAAGATCGAACTGGAAGGGGAGCCATAGGTCGCCCGGCGGCTCGGTGACGAAACTGCGGCCGATTACGCCGACGACAAGATAAGGCTCACCATCAAGCTGGATTGTGGATCCAACGATTTTGGGATTGCCGCCAAAGCGACTCTTCCAGAGAGCGTAGCTCAGCACTAAGACGCGGCCTCCGTGAGGGCTATCTTCCTCAGCAGTAAAGGTGCGTCCAGCAATGACTGGCGCGCCGAACATCGAAAAGTAGTCGGCAGTAACATGGATGCCTTGCACCTGTTGAGGATGATCGCCGCCTATAAGGTTGATTCCCGCGCCGCCAAAGTCATACCCGGCCACCTTCTCGAAGATGGCAGTTTGCTGATGCCAGATGTTGAACTTGGGTATGTTCGCGCCAGGAAATGATCCCTGCGGGCCGGTGTTCATCAGTTGCATTAACGATTGCGGGTCAGGATAGGTCAGCGGTTTGAGCAACACCGTATTGATGACGGAAAAGACGGCGGTATTCACGCCGATGCCGACGGCGATGACAATGATGGCGATCAGTGTGAATCCCGGTGTCTTGGCAAGTGAGCGTAACGCGAAGCGCAGATCGCGCCAGCCATCTTCGATCCACGGCAGGGACCGATAGCGCCATACGCGCTCGCGAGTCACGCGCGGATTGCCGAATCGCAGACGGGCCTGACGACGCGCTTCTTCCTCAGGTAGACCGCGCGCGGTATTGGTGTCCTGTTCGTGCGCGAGGTGCGACTCAATCTCGTCGGCTAAATCTTTGTCTTTCCGAGTGCGATGCGTGAAGCGGTGTAAGCTCATCTGCTTTGCCTCCTCTTACTCGTTCGACTCGCCGAGAATGAGTCCGATGGCGCGCGTCATCTTGCGCCAGCGCCCGGTTGCTGCGCCGAGTTCCTTTCGGCCCCTGGCAGTGAGCCGGTAAAATTTGGCCCTGCGGTTGTTTTCGCTCAGACCCCATTCGGAGGTAAGCCAGCCGCGGTCCTCAAGACGATGAAGCGCGGGATAGAGCGATCCCTGTTCGACTTCGAGCGCATTTTCCGAGGTGTGCTCGATGACCTGCGCAATTGTGTGCCCATGCGCCGGTCCCATCACAAGCGTACGCAGGATGAGCATGTCCAAGGTGCCCTGCAGGATATCTCCGGCTTCTGGTGGTCGCTTCAAAACCATGCGTGCGTCCTCCACTCGAATGGCTATGTAAGAAGCTTTATACTCCACTCGGATGACTATGGGAAGAGCTACATGTATTTTTTCAGTGGTCGCCTGAAGACATTTCCGGTGTACTCGTGAGTTCAACAAAGGTGAAGAGTCCTTCCAACTGCTGCACCAGAGGTTAATTTTTACGGTTGCTACTTGATGCTCGACTCATCGAGGACAATATCCTGCGTTGAGGTGATGCTTTGTCCAGATTCAGGCTTTAAATAGTGGTCAAGAAATGCGATCTGTTTTCGCCACGCGTCGAGTCGGTGGTCGCGCTGTGAGAATCCATGCAATTCCTTCGGATAAGTGAAATATAGGTATGGTTTCCCTGCCTTTTTCAGGGCTGCTGTGAACTCCTGCGATTCATAGGGCGGCACCTGCGGATCATCTTCGCCGTGCATGATCAGCACAGGTGCGGTGATCTTGGGGACATCCGGAAGAATATTTGCCTTACTATATACCTCGGGTTTTTCTTCCGGCGGACCGCCCATCTTGGCCGTCCAGCGAATTGCCGATGGACGGTTGGTTCGTTCGATGAACGATGCGCGATCGACAACACCATAAAGCTCGATCGCTGCATGAAAGACATTCGGCTGCTTCGTGACTTCATAAGCCACCATCGTGCCACCGTGGCTTCCGCCGCCAATGCCAATGCGCTCTTTCTCCGCGATTCCTTGCGAAACCAGATAATCAGCGCCTAACGCAACATCTTCTACTTCACCGCCGCCGCTATCTTCGACATTCAGGTTCCGGAATTTCTCTCCATAGCCGCTGCTGCCACGATAATTTGGCGTGAGAACTACGTATCCATGCTGCGCCAGATATAACGCCCATGGATCCCAGCCCAGAGTGTCCTGTCCTTCCGGGCCGCCATGAATCCAGAGCACGGCCGGATACTGTTTTCCGGTGGCATAGTTCAGTGGCTTATATAAGATCGCAGAAATTTCCACGCCATCTTTGCTCTTGTAGCGTACGACCTCTGGTTGCGCAAGGCCTGTGCTGGCGAAGTTTACAGGCTGTGTACGAATCAGAAGATGAGCGGTATCATTGTTGAGCGAGGCAATGGCAAGGCTGGACGGCTCAAAGGAAGAGTTATGCAGAAAATAAATCTGATGCCCGTCCGGAGACCAGATTGGATCGCCTTCGACGCCGGCAGATACAGAAGCCAGTTCACGCGGATGACTGCCGTCGGCAGAAGCGACCCAGATGTGGCGTTCTTCAGGTTTGTTGCGATTAGAGACGAACGCCAGATACTTGCCGTCGGGAGAGAAAATCGGGCTTTCATCTTCTGACTCGCCCGTGGTGATGGGTTGAGGGTCGCCACCGTCTGCTGGAATCCGATAAATCTTGTCCCATCCCGATGTCTGTAGGACGACAGCGAGGGATTTGCCATCGTGTGACCACTCAGGGCGACGGATCGACCAGCCTCCTCCACGATCTTCCTGTGCCGTGAAAAGCACTTTCGGCTCGCCTTTGAATCTTCCGGAAGCTGCATCGAAATCAGCGACGAAAAGACGACCGCTGAAGTGTTCGGTAGAACGCTCGACGTAAGCGATGCGTGTGCCGTCGGGCGACCAGGACGCGTTTTCCTGATCGCCCGGAGAGGAAGTGAGAAGGTTGGTCGAAAGACCGTCTGCGCTCACCACGCCGAGATCAGAGTTTCCACGCCGTCCAGTCTCAAAGAGAATCCACTTGCCATTCGGAGACCATTGAGGATCGCGATCAGCGGCAGTGCGGGGATCGCCGGTTCCGTGACGTCCTTCTGTCAATCGTTGAGGCTGTCCACCGATGGCGGGTACGGTCCAGATAGCGCCTTCACTGACAAATGCGAGCGAGCGACCATCGGGCGACCATTTGATTCCTTGTTTGGCTCCTATTGTAGTTGTTAGTTCGGCAGGCCAACCACCCTGCGAAGAAACAAGTGCAATTTGCCCCGACTGTACAATGGCGAACTGGCGACCATCGGGCGATAGATCAACCGATGACAACCCTGTCGCATCCACGAGGTCTTCTAAAGTAAGTTTTGCCTGAGCATTCACTTCCGCACCGGCCCAAATGGCAGGAGCCAAAAGAAGGCCTAACGGCCAGATGCGCGTGAAGCGCACGATTGCAGAAATAGTCTTCACTTCTTCTCTCCTTAAAAGCGATAGCGTAGTGTGAACTGGGCTGAACGGGGAAGTTGCACATTTTGCAATTCGCCAAATGTTTTTGATGAGGCGTTGTTGCCATTGACGAATTGTTGCGCCGCGCCGCGATTCGTGAGGTTATAAAGGTTCACGTTCGCCTCTACCGACTGGCGATCGCTGATGCTGAATACGCGTCCGACGAGCGTGTTCCATTGGATCAGCCACGGGCACCAGATTTGACCTTCGCCGCGGTTTGAGACGGTGCGTCCGTTAATCTTTAGCGTGGCAGGGCCATACTGGTTGTTGTATCCGGGCAGGGTGATGATGACAGGTCCGCCGGGAGTGCCCGATTGTGCGGTGAAGGTATTCGACACTCGCAGCTTCCAGGGCGCCTGCCAACTGATACCGGTGCGCCACTGATGGCGCTGCCACATGCGGTTGCGTGTGTCACCTGTGTAGTCATTGGTGACATTGCCGCGTACAGATCCGATGCCCGCATTGTTGGCGAACTTTGTGGGTTCAAGTATCGCGGCCGGATCATTCGGTTGCCATGTGCCGGCGAGATGGTCAGGAGAATAAGTGTAGGTGGTCAGAAGCTGAAGTGTGCGGGTTTGCTTCGTCACCGTGACCTCGATGCCCTGATAGACAAACCAATTCCACTTATTGTTGGTGACATAGTAGGTGTTATTGAGCGTGGGATTTACGAGTCCACTCCAGACTGTTCCGCTCGAAGATGTGGTGTAGATCTGGTTGGTATCGTATTCCGCAGGGCGATCGCGGTATTCACGGTCGATGTAGCTGGCGTCGACGACAAGCTCGCCCGGCAGCTGGGTCCGGTATCCGAGAATCCACTCACGCACATAACCCTGATGACGATGCGGATCAAAGGTCTTGCCGAGGAAGCTGGATGTGCTTCCGGGGGTGACAATCTGACCGTATACACTGCCGTCCGGATTGTAATAAGTATCTGTAGTGGTTACAGTACTCGTTGCAGCGGTTCCGAGATAACTCGCGTTGGTAATATCGGTGATCTTGGACCAGCTGGCGCGGATGACATTCTTCTGGTTTGCCGTCAGGACATAGGCTCCCCCAATTCGAGGAGC
>Ga0206863_1146_pt1 | contig 23990 bp, 19 predicted proteins | sample Alteio_BWOrgCont_41_FD_152634 | JGI IMG/M metagenome (GOLD analysis project Ga0206863, IMG submission 152634) | Enriched cells from forest soil in Barre Woods Harvard Forest LTER site, Petersham, Massachusetts, United States -... | ecosystem: Environmental > Terrestrial > Soil > Temperate forest >...
TGTGCGGTGCCTGCATCAACTTTATATACATCTGGACCCCCACCACTCCAACCTGGCTTCTCGCACTCTCCACCTTCCTGCAAGGATTCTCGCTGACGCCCCTGCTGTTGGGCGCTTCCAACATCTCCACAAGCCAGGCGGCACTTTGCGACTTGAACGACGTCTCAACGAGTTATTTTTTTGTACGGCAACTGGGAAACACGTTTGGCGTCACCGCCGCAACCGTCATGTTCGACCATCGTCAGACGTTGCATTCCGCACGTCTGGTTGATGTAGCCAACCGCCTCGACCCAACGGTTCAGTCAACCCTGTCGCAATACTCCAGTCTGATCGCGCGCGATGGTGGCGCAGCCAGCAATCCCGCCCTGGGTGCAGTCCAAATCTTCCAGTCGAACGTGATAACACAGAGTCGATTGCTCTCCTACATCGACATCTACTTCGGTCTCGCCGTTCTGAGTGTGGTCGTGCTGTGCCTGATAGCCCTTGCGCGGCCGAAGAACGTCTCCTCGCCGGTACACCCTCATTTCCACTTGTGGTAAGGGTGGGGCTTGAACGTGCCGCAATTCGTTTGCTGAATGCTGAGCTGGCGCGTGTACCAAAGTACGGCCATAACCGGACCATCGCGCTCATCTTCTCTGCAAAGCATTCGCCTTTGCCCCCTGTCCACGAGCCGACGGAGTGTCGTCCATTGGACACCATTCGTTGAGCCCCTGGGCCCACTTCGTGAAGCAACGTCTGCAGTTATCTAGTCGTGATGTGTGGAGATCAAAATGCAACAAATGAATGTGTACTTCTTTCCACGATTTAGGCAAACGGACTCGAGTGAGGAAATCATGAGTGCAATCAGCGATGCGACGGTTATAGGCTTTCGCAAAGAAGCAGACAGTCTCGGTGAAGTCAATGTCCCAAGCGACAAACTGTGGGGAGCGCAAACGCAGCGCTCACTCGAACACTTCAGTATCGGGCAGGATCTGATCCCGCGGGAAATGATCGCCGCGTACGCCACCTTGAAGAAGGCCGCAGCAAATGCGAACCACGCAGGCGGGCGGCTCGAAGAAGGACGGTACAAGCTCATCGTCAAGACCTGCGACGAGATTATTGCAGGTCAGCATCAGGACATGTTTCCGCTGCATGTGTGGATGACGGGGAGTGGCACGCAATTCAACATGAACGTAAATGAGGTGATCTCCAACCGCTGCTGTCAGCTCGCGGGCACGGGGCTTGGCAGTAAGACGCCCGTTCATCCCAACGACGATGTCAACATGTCGCAGTCTTCAAACGATTCTTTTCCGACTGCGATGAATGTAGCAGCGGCAGTGAATGTGAAAGAGCGGCTGATACCGGCCGTTACAGCCTTGCGCGATGCGATCGCGGCGAAGGCCGATGAGTGGAAAAGCATCGTTAAGATCGGGCGCACTCACATGCAGGATGCCACCCCACTCACACTGGGGCAGGAGTGGTCGGGCTATGTTGGCATGCTTAGCGACAATCTCGAGCGTATCGAGGATGCGCTGAAGGACGTGTATAGGCTCGCGCTAGGGGGAACAGCTGTTGGTACTGGCATCAACGCGGCTCCGGAATTCGGCGACGCCGCTGCTGCAGAAATTGCCAAGCTTACGAGCCTTCCCTTCGTTAGTGCTCCGAACAAATTCACCGTGCAGGGCGCGCACGATGCTCTCGTTCAACTCTCCGGCACGCTGCGCACCCTGGCCGTCTCGCTCTACAAAATTGCGAATGACATCCGGCTGATGTCGTGCGGTCCGCGTGCTGGTTTCGCCGAGTTGGTGATCCCGGAAAACGAGCCCGGTTCTTCGATCATGCCCGGCAAAGTGAATCCGACGCAGGCCGAGGCGCTGACCATGATCGCCGTGCAGGTAATGGGCAATGATGTCGCTGTCGGCTTTGGAGGAGCCGGAGGTTATCTGGAGATGAACGTCTATAAGCCCTTGATCATTTTCAACATTACGCACTCCATCACGATCCTGACTGACGGGTGCACCAACTTCCGCAAGTTTCTAATCGAAGGAACAAAACCGAATCTGAAGAAGATCAAGGAATACGTGGACCGCTCCCTGATGCTGGTGACCGCACTGTCGCCTGTCATTGGCTACGACAGAGCCTCGAAGATTGCGCACTACGCGTTGGATAACGATCTCTCGCTCAAGCAAGCCGCACTGAAGCTGGGATTTGTAACGGAGGAAGAGTTCGACCGCGTGGTCGATCCGGCGAAGATGGTCCACGCCTATGTTGCGAAAGCCAACTGACGAAACTGGCGGCTTCTGACTCGAAGCAACCACAACAATCGAGAACCTATGCAGACGAAGGAGACAATATGACCACGAATAAGCACGGGATCGAAGTGCTTCAAGATCCATCGCTCAACAGGACGACCGGCTTCACCGAGGCTGAAAAACAGTCCCTCGGGATTGTTGGACTCGTGCCCGACGTGACGGAGTCGATTGAGACTCAGCTGAGCCGTGTTTTGCTGCAACTGACGAAAAAGGCCACTGATCTTGACCGGTTCATCTACCTGATGAATCTACTCGACACGAATGAGACGCTGTTCTATCAAACCCTCATGTCGGACCCAGCGCGCTTCCTCGAGATCGTGTACGACCCGACGATTGGCGAGGCCTGCCTGAAGTTCGACCACATCATGCGGCGACCGCATGGGATGTATCTGTCGATCACTCGCAAGGGACACATAAAAGAGGTGCTGCGGAACTGGCCAGTCAAAGACGTGCGTTTCATCTGCGTGACCAACGCCGGTCGCATCCTGGGCCTGGGCGATCTGGGCGCCAACGGCATGGGCATTCCGATCGGGAAGCTGCAACTCTACACCGCTGCAGCTGGTGTGCCGCCACAGGGCCTGCTGCCAATGTACCTGGACGCCGGCACGAACAACGAAACCTATCTCAACGATCCTCTTTACGTCGGTCTGAGGCAGCATCGCCCCTCGAGCGATGAGCTGTACGGTTTCGTCGACGAGTTCGTAGCGGCGGTTCAGGAGGTCTTCCCCAACTGTTGCATCCATTTCGAAGACTGGACCGGAGTCGATGCGATCGCGCTGTTGGCCCGCTACCGCGACAAGATTTCCTGCTACAACGACGATATCCAGGGCACGGCTGGCGTCACGCTCGCCGGACTCATCAACGCGCTCAAGATCACCGGCGGCCAGCTCAAGGACCAACGCATTCTCTTTCTCGGCTCGGGCTCTGCCGCCATTGGACTCGCGGACTTGATTGTTTCCGCGCTGGGCCAGCAAGGCATCGCGCCCGAAAAGGCCCGACAGCAGATCAGAATGTTTGACACTCAGGGACTGGTAGTTGCAGGGCGTCCCGGCCTTGGCGCGGCCAAGCTGCCTTATGCCTACAAGGGAGCACCCAGCAAATCCTTCAATCATCTCGACCTGGCGACTGAGCAACCACAGATTGTCGCGGCCATCGAGGACTTCAAGCCGACCATTCTCATCGGCGTCAGCACCGTAGGCAAACTGTTCTCGCAGGAAGTGGTCGAGGCTATGTCGCGGCACAACGAACGGCCAATCATCTTTGCCCTTTCCAACCCGATCGAAAAACACGAATGTCTGCCGCAGGATGCATACGCTTGGTCCAAGGGGAAAGCGGTCTACGCAGGTGGTGTGCAATTCCCACCGGTTCACTTTGCGGGGGAGACGTACCTGCCATCCCAGGCCAACAACCTATATATTTTCCCCGCCGTCGGCATGGCGATTTACGCCACCAACGCGAAGCGAGTGACGGATGAAATGTTCATCGAGGCCGCACACGCCGTCGCCGACCAGGTAACCCCCGAGCAGTTGAAGCTGGGTATGCTCTACCCACCGCAATCAAACATCCTGGAGGTCGAGATTCAAACAGCCGCGCGGGTAGCCAAGCTCGTCTTTAATGCGGGCCTGGCACGTGTGGATCGTCCAGCCGACATGGTCGCGTTTATTCGCAAGCATGTCTACAAGCCCGAATACCAAGTGGAAGTAACTCCGGCAATGGCGTTGGCCTAATTGCATAGGGACACGTCGCTCCGCTGCAAAACAGAAGCTTCGCGGCCCCTCGGGGTCGCGAAGTCCTCACCCTGCACAAAGTTGCATTAACTGACTGTGAGTGACTCGTAGACCATGAACGGGAGTGCTCTGAGCCAGATGAAGGTGGATGGAGTTATGACGTCAACACAAAAACAAGACGGCAAGGCGATAAGCACGAGCCAGGCAGTAGGCACAGGATGCGCGCTGGCGATCTCCTGCTTCATTAGCTATGCGGTGATCACTCACATCCTTACCCGGGCATACTCCGTGTCCCGGGACGACGACCTCCTCGGTGGCATGTGGGCTGTCGTTGCGACGATCTTTGTTTATCGCGAAAGTTACCAACAGAGCGTACGGGCCGCATTGTCACGTATGGCCGCTACGCTGCTGAGCTTTGTGCTTTGCCTAGCGTACTTGTTGATGTTCTCGTTTTCACCCTGGGGCATGGCCGCGTTGATCGGGATTGGTGCGATCATTCTGACCCTGCTCGGCAGATCGGAAGACATCATCACGACAGGAATTACAACTGCGGTGGTGATGGTCGTTGCCGGCATCAGCCCAGAGCATGCATGGAAACAGCCCATCCTGCGTTTGGTCGACACCGCAGTCGGGATCGGGGTCGGCATTGCCGCCGCGTGGATCAGCCTGAGTATCGTGTCGAAGTCTAATCCTAATCCACAACGTAGTGGTATCTGAGTCATACCGGAACCGGAAGGAGAAATAGAAGTGACGACACAGTCCGAAGCAACAAATCACAAGACGATATCGAAGGATATGAGGATTGGTCTCTTCATACCCTGCTACATCGATATGATGTTTCCTGAGGTTGGGATAGCCACTCTGCAGCTCTTGGAGCGATTGGGGCTTAATGTGAGCTATCCACTCAATCAGACCTGCTGTGGACAGCCCATGTCTAACAGCGGAGACGAGGTCAACTCGGCTCCCGCCGAACACCTCTTCGTGGAGAACTTCAAGGAATACGACTTCATCATCGGACCAGCCGGGAGCTGCGTCAAACAGGTGCGCTGCCACTTTGACACTATAGACCAGACAGACGAAGTCAAACACATTCGACAGCACACCTATGAGTTAGTCGAATTCCTTCACGATATATTGCAAGTCGACTCCTTCCCCTGGGCGGAATTCCAACACTCGGTCGCAATACACAACAGTTGTAGCTCAATTCGAGGGCTCGGAATTGCCAAGCCATCCGAGATCATGGGTGTTCCATTCGACAAGACAGCAAATTTACTTTCGAAGGTGAAGGGTCTGGTGCTTGTACCTGTAGATCGGCCGGATGACTGCTGCGGTTTTGGCGGCACCTTTTGCGTTACAGACGAAGCCGTCTCCGCCCGGATGGGTCTGGAGAAGGCTCACGATCACCTCCGCCACGGCGCCGAATACGTCGTATCGCCGGACATGTCGTGTTTGATGCATCAGCAAGGTATCGCCCGACGCGTCGGTCTGAATCTTAAATACATCCACGTCGCCCAGGTATTGAATGACGGCCCATTCTGAGAGGAGTTTCTGATATGGACAATGCGAACCAGGTTGACCCGGCGAAATCAGCCGAATTATTTATCCTTCACGATCAAGTCCACGAACCGATGCACGATCGCTTCTTGTGGGCAACGATGCAGCGGCGTGATGCAGAGGCGGCGGCTATCCCGGAATGGGAGGAGCTGCGTGAGATTGCCTCGAAGATCAAAGAGCACACACTCACCCATCTCGATCATTATCTGGAAGCGTTTGAGGCTAATGCCACCAAGCGTGGTGCGCACGTCCACTGGGCTTTGGATGCTGCCGAGCACAATGAGATCGTGTTTTCCATCCTTAAAGATCACGGTGTTGAGGAGATGATCAAGAGCAAGTCGATGCTCCAGGAGGAGTGTCAGATGACGCCCTTCCTGCAAAGTCGTGGGATCAAGGTCATCGAATCGGATCTTGGTGAACGTATCCAACAGCTCGATGGCCAGCCTCCCAGCCATATTGTGTTTCCAGCCATTCACAAAACACGTAAGGATGTAGCAGAACTCTTCGCGCGCAGCGTTGGCACTGATCCAAACAACGATGATCCCCACTTTCTGACGGAGGTCATGCGCAACAATGCTCGTCCCAGATTTCTAGCGGCGGGAGCGGGCATGACGGGCGGCAATTTCGCGGTCGCTGAGACGGGAACCTTCATGGTTTGCACCAACGAAGGCAATGCCGACATCGGGGCTTCTGTGCCGCCCCTCCATATTGCAAGCATTGGAATCGAGAAGCTTGTACCGCGAGTGGAAGATCTGGGTGTATTTCTGCGCCTGCTGTCCCGGAGCGCGGAAGGAACTCCTCTCACCCAGTATTCGTCTCATTTCACCGGACCGAGGAAAGGTGGCGAGTTGCACATCGTGCTAGTTGACAATGGGCGGAGCCGCCGCCTGGGCATGCCCGACTTCTGGCACTCTCTGAAGTGCATTCGCTGCGGCGCTTGCATGAATACCTGCCCCGTCTATCGCCGGAGCGGCGGTTTGGCATACGGCGCAACCTATTCGGGCCCCATCGGCGTCATCCTCGACCCCACATTCGACGAGTTCAAGTACAGCGAATTGCCGTTCCATTCGACTTTGTGCGGGTCATGCACTGACGTCTGTCCGGTAAAAATCGACATCAGCGATCAGATCTTCAAGTGGCGCAGGGTGATGGCGAAAAAGGGGTACTTGCCATTGGCAAAGCGGCTATCATTTGCAGTTTCCGGACACGTCCTCGGGCATCCCGAGGAATATCACGCTATGGAGAAAGTAGCCGAGCCGGCGATCGACTACGCGCCGCACTTCCTGCTGTACAACCGTTCCCTGAATCCTTGGGGACGCGACCGGGAACTCCCGCAAATAGTAAAGCAAACCTTCCGCGAGTGGTATCTCGCAAATCGGAGCTAACATGTCAACGTTCAAATTTAGTCGCGAAGTAATATTGGGGACGATCCGCGCCAATGTTCCGAAACAACAGGTGGAGCATCCGCAGATTCCGGTTTTCCAACATCCGGACAGGCCTCTCAAGTCAGAGTTTGAGCGACGTCTCCAGCAAGCCGGAGGAGCCTCTCACGATGTCGGCACGATGGCGGGGGCCGAGTCTAAATTGATGACGCTTCATCCCGGAGCAAAAGTAATTTGCTCGGCTGTGCCCGAAATCGCCGGCACGCGCCGCGTGGAGAAGGTGCGCGATCCACACGAACTTGCGGATGTGGATGTGGGCATAGTACGCGCTCGGTTTGGCGTTGCGGAAACTGGCGCCATCTGGCTGACGCAGGAGGATCTTGTTGTGGATGCCCTGGCAGTATTGTCCCAACATCTCATTGTTCTGCTGGATCCAGACCAGATCGTCGGTGATATGCACGACGCTTATCGTCGTGTGCGGCTCGATGAGACATCCTACGGGTGTTTCATGATGGGGCCATCGGCGACGGCGGATGTGGAAGCAACCCTGGTCCATGGCGCTCAAGGAGCTCGCTCTCTGAACATATTTTTCTTGCCGCCCCATTCAGCGCCACCGGCCAATTGACGTGAACCCAGCAAGGAGCTTTGCGCCGCACCCGGACACGATTGCACGGCGTTGTTCTTCGGTTGCGGGCCAAGCACCTGCCGCGCTATCGTGCCTGTTTCAAATGTCGAGTGTCGTGTCACAGCCACTGCGCCATGCGAGTGCGAGCGGGCATGATATGCGGCGTAAGGATTGAAATTTTCGCGGTCGCAGTAGCGCTAGGTATACCTACCCCACGCTAAATTCGGGCGACAGGGCGGTGTCCTTCAGTCGCAGGTTTGATTGGACCACTTACTCGCCACCGGCCGTTCTCCTGGCGGGAGACGACTGTTGGTAAACGCGGTCAGTGTCTTCTGGCTCCTGGACGCTGCACGATCCCTGCGAACGCGCCCGCGGCACTGGGACGAAGAAGCGGTCATAAGTTTCAGCTCGGAGCTCCGGGGTCTCTGCTGGGTGGGCCGATGTCTCGCGGAAAATTCTGTGCCGCTGCATCATGGTGATCAGCGTCGTGCGGGGTAGTCCCAGTTGCGTCGCCGCTCCGTGCCGGCCGCCGATTACCCAGTTAGTCGCCTCGAGCGTTGCCACGATGTGAGCACGCTCGGCGTCGGCCAGCGTCTTGATTGCCGTGGACCCAGCGCTATGTGCCATCAGTTCCGCCACCTGCAGCTCAAGCACCGGCCCCTTGGTGATGATCACAGCTCTCTCGACAACATTCTGAAGCTCCCGGATGTTGCCTGGCCAATCGTGGTACACGAGAACCTCCATTATCTCCTCCGGGATGCAATCGATTGACTTGCCTTGCCGTCTGGCAAACTTTTGAACAAAGTGCTCCACTAAGAACGGGATGTCGTCCTTTCGCTCCCGCAACGGCGGCAGCGTGATCGGAAAGACATTCAGCCGAAAGTAGAGATCGGCGCGGAACTTCCTATACTGCACCATGCGCCACAGGTCCTGGTTGGTCGCCGCGACGACCCGCACGTCCAGTTGAATCGTGCGGCCACTTCCCAAGCGCTCGATCTGCATTTCCTGAAGAACGCGGAGAAGCTTTGGCTGCAGATCCAGCGGGAGATCTCCAATTTCATCTAAAAACAGTGTTCCGCGGTCAGCCGATTGAAAGCGTCCCATGGTCTGAGCCACCGCGCCGGTAAAGGCGCCTCGTTCATGACCGAAGAGTTCGCTTTCAAGCAACGCGCTTGGAATCGCTGCGCAGTTGACGGCTACGAACGGGCTGTGGCGGCGAGGGCTGGCCTGGTGAATTGCCTGGGCAATCACTTCCTTGCCGGTGCCGGTTTCGCCCTGAATCATAACGGCCGAATCTACCGGCGCCACCATGTCGATCCGGTCGAGCACTGCCCGGAATTTTTCACTGCTGCCAATAAGATCCAATTTAGACACACTTTATCTCCACGCCGGAAAACTTTGGGAAGCTCGGCGTACTACTTCTGAGCGGTGGTTAGAGCGGATTGGATTTTTCTCAGCAAATCCGCAGCATCGAAGGGTTTATGCAGAAAACTGACGGCGCCTTCGTTGAGGGCTAGCTGTCGAGTTTCAGCGTTATCGTGGGCAGAGATGAAGATGACCGGCAGCCTTGGTCGCTCGCTCCTGATGTGACGCTGCAACTCGATACCATCCATTCCCGGCATCCGAACATCAGTAATCACACAGGCGGCCACGGCTAGCGTCCCCGACTTAAGGAATTCCTCCGCGGTTGAGAACAGTTGAGGTGCATATCCAGCAGATTCCACAAGACTCTCGATGGACTCCCGGACGCGGAAATCATCGTCGACCGCCACCACTACCACCAAATGTCTTGTAACGTTTGTCATTTCGAAGCGCTCTCCATCTACGCTTAGAAGGTAGAAGCAAAACGGAAGGTTGACAATTATAGGATTATTTAGGCGGGTCGGTGAGGCGGTGAATTCCTAATTTGTCTGCCATCCTGACAAGTTCTGCTAGCGACTTGGCCGCCATCTTTCGCATGATCTGACCCCGATGAACGCCAATGGTGATCTCGCTAGTACCCAGGTCTGCGGCAGTTACCTTATTTGCATAACCCTCGACAACGAAGGGAAGAACCTCGCGCTCGCGAGGAGTGAGAAGGCTGTAATGCCTCTGCAATTCGGCGAGTTCCGTTCTTTTTTGTCTCGCGATTCGATCAATCGTAATCGCGTTATCGATCGCGTGCATCAGTTCTTGCTCGCTGAATGGCTTCGAAAGGAACTCAATTGCACCGGCCTTCATGGCACGCACGGAAGAAGGGATATCCCCATGACCTGAGATGAAAACAATCGGCGGGGCATCTCCGTTCGTCAGCTGGTGCTGAAGTTCGAGGCCGCTCGTTCCCGGGAGTTGCAAGTCCAGAATCAGGCATGCTGGCTTATCGGGCTTTTCACATTCCAGGAACTCGGCGGCAGAACCGAAGACAGCGACGTGAAGTCCCCTCGAGGTAATGAGGCTGCACAACGACTCTCTTACTCTGAAATCGTCGTCAACCACAAAAACAATGGGGCTATCAGGATTCATGGGCGAGCGCTTGTTTCGACTGGGAGTGTAAAGGAAAACGTCGTGCCTGAGCCTTCGGCCGATGCGGCCCATAACCGGCCGTGATGCGCATCGATGATGGAGCGGCAAATTGCCAGCCCCATGCCCATTCCGTTTCCCTTGGTGGTGAAGAAAGCTTCGAAGACTTTTTCCGAATCCTCCAGACCTACGCCGGAATCTTGGATCTTCACCAGAGCCGTTTCCGGATTTTCCTGTGTTGTTCGAATGGAGAGCTTTTTGGGACGGTCAAGGATCGGGTCCATCGCCTCAATCCCATTGAGGAGCAGGTTGAAAACTAATTGCTGCAACTGGACGCGATCGCCGATCACGGTGGGCAGGTCGTCGGCTAATTCCGTCTCCACCCCTACGCGTCTTTTCGCTATCTCACCGCTCAATAGGTGCAACACTTCGGCAATCACCTCGTTCAGGTCCAGCTCAATTTTCTCGAGAGGAGCATGCTTGAAGAGAGCCCGGATGCGCCGTACCACTTCTCCGGCTTCTGTGCCGTCGCGGACAATTCTTTCGGCAGCCTCTTGAGCCTTAGCCAGACCGGGAGGCTGGGCCGAAAGCCAGCGCAAACAGGCGTGACCGTTCGTTACCACCGCGGCAAGAGGTTGGTTGATTTCGTGCGCAATTGCGGCGGCAAACTCACCAACCGTTGCAGTCCGCGTCGCTCGTGAAAGCTGCGTTTGACTATTCCGCAATGCCTCCTCCGCAGTCTTTCGGTCACAGATATCGATGAATAGGCCGTACCAGCGAGTCACTCTATCGTCACTGTCGCGTGCAGCCTGCCCGTGTACGCTGAACCACCGGTAGACGCCATCGGACCGGCGGAGCCGGATTTGGTTATCGTACGGCTGGCCAGTTGCGACAGCATTCGACCACGCGCGCACTGTCGGCTCTACATCATCGGGGTGGAGGAAACAGGTCCAGCCGAGACGCGCCCAGTCGTCAGCGTTTGTAGCGGTGTACTCCAATATCCGCCGATTCAGATAGTTGAGCTCGCCGTCCGGAGCTGCGCACCACACCAGGCCGGGAATCGTCTCGATGATCGAGCTGAGCTCTTCAGTCCTAATCCGAACTTGCTTCTCCAGACTTTCGTTCAGCTCACGCAGTCCTGCTTCCGCCTGTTTGCGCTCCGTGACGTCCCGGAAAGTCACCAGAATCCTTCGCTCGGAGTGACCAGGGAACGACAAAGGATGAGCATCAACAACTAGCGTTCGCAGGCCCTTTACCGTAAAAACGTTGTCCACCTCAACAGGCTGGTGCTCTGGACCGACGGCGAGCATCTCTTTGAGGTGCGCACGAAATGGAGCAAGTTCAAGGACTCCATTCCCGAGTTCCCAGAGTGGGAGCCTTTGCGTCTCGTCGCGCGAAACACCAAACATTGAGTAAAAGGCGTAATTGCCTGTTTGGATTCGATGGTCAGCGCTCAACACAATCAGAGGATCGGCCACGGTGTTGAGAATGGCCTTCGTGAATTCGCGCTCATAGATCGCCTGATCGATGCTTGCGCGGAAAGCAGTCACATTGGTGAACGTCAGGACGGTGCCGGTGATCTGGAGATCAACGTTTGTGTGAGGAGATATCCGAACAATGAACCATTTTTCTCCGTCGTGAAGATTGACTCGCGATTCCGCTCCAGCGGCGATGACATCGCTGCAATGTTTTTCGAGGTGGGGCATGGCAGCGAGCACAGGGATATCACGGGAGGCCCGACCAGTGTCCGATGGTGAGAGGCCGAGCACATCCGCCCCAGCCTTATTGAAGTAAGAGATCGTAGAGTCGCGTCGCAAAACGATGACTGGAACTTCAACAGCATCAAGAATGTTGATTAGCTCGGACGCAGCCACGTTTGTGGCTGCGTCCGAGCCATTGGCCCGTTCGAGACCCGTCCGGGCGCTATTGACCGGATCACGCTGCGTCGTCATTAGGTCAACGCTGAAGCAGTATAGAGATTGCGGCTCCGTTGCAGGACGGGATCCGCAACTGACGGGAGAACTTGACGCAATGCCAGCAGCAACGATTGGGCGCGCGGCATCTTAAACGGCGGCCGATAGTCGGAGAGCAGGCGGTTTTCAAGCATACGGGCCTCCTCTTCGCCGACCGTCTCTCGAAGCGCATCGGCTACGGCGCGCTCCAGCCGACCATAGTTCTCCACTGGAATAAGGTGCGAGTGATTCGTACCAAGCCTTGGCAACATGTGGGTGTGAACTTCGCCGTTGAAATTGTCCATCAAGAACGAGCAGAAGATCGCGATGTCATGCTTTTTGGCGAGCTGGTCGAATTGGTCTTCGAGGTTCATGCTGGCAGCGGCGTTCCCTCGCTCCCATAGGACATTGACCATCTCCCCCCACCAACGCACTTTCTCGTAGCGCACTCCAGCGCGCGCCTGTCCGATAACGTCCGCGGCGAGGCCAAGGAATATAGACGAATCGGGCATTGAGTTCCGCATGAAGCGGGGCAGGCACTCGTCGGCGTCAACCACCGTCAGCTGTCCCCGTTCCCGTGCTGCTTTCACGTCCACGCCTTCTGCCTCGAGGCGTGGGCGAATAGCGTTCCAATGGGTGAGCGTTGGTACGAGGATGATGCCCTCTCCGTTCGCGAGGGCGCCGCCGGCGAATCGGCAGACAGCGCGGCTGAGAAAATCCTCGTCTTGGTAGAGCTGCACGACGTGATCGCACGGACCGGCGTCCGCCAGCAGTCGATCCCATGGCTCAGATTGTCTCTCGGATTCCACTTGACGTTCATAGTCATCATGCATGCTAACTTTCTCCGATCCAAGTGTAATTTCCTAAATTTTTCAGTCATGAACACAGCTCATCCAGAAAACAAGACCTATCGAAAAACCAGAAGAAATTGTGGGGAGCCGTTTGCCTATTTGACATTGCCACGATCCTGATAATCCGGACGTAAAGCAGCTGGACCTAATCAGGTTCGACGATCTTGCAGCCCAAAAAGTTGAGCCGTAAGCGGATTAAATGTGCATCTTGTTGACCGCGCAAACAACTCACAGCGATTCACGATCGCCCACGAAATCAGTCACTCCTCGCGTCCGCGTGCCTCATAGAAAGAGCACCTCAATCGTTCAACCGAACGGCGTTTCCCAATACTAATCCGGCCGGCAAGACTGACCATTGATTGACTTGGGCGAGTCAGGACGCCGGCATCGGAACGCCCCATCAAACTCTCTCTAACCTGATGTCGCTCACTCCGTCCGCAGCGCCTGCATGGGATCGGTCTTCGAGGCGCGCAGCGCCGGTCCCAGCGCGGCGATCAGTGCCACCATCGCCAGCGCGACGAGCGCCACCAGAGCTGTACCCCCGTCTGCCGGCGAGATTCCGTATAGGAAACGTCCAATCAATTTCGCGCCACCCATGGCGAGCACTGTGCCGGCCACCGCTCCCGCGCCTACCAAGATCGCGGCCTCGCCGAGCACCAGTCGCAGCAGGTTCGTGCGCGTGGCGCCCAGAGCGAGCCGGACACCCAACTCCGGCCGGCGCTGTTCGACACCGAGCGCCAGCACACCGAACAAGCCGACCGCGCTGAGCAGTAGGGCTATGGCAGCAAAGGTGTTGCTCAGCAAAGCGATCAGCCGCTCGCTACCAAGCGACTGGTCGATCTGGTCGGGCAGCGATAGAAATGTCATATAGCCCGTAGTCGGCGCGTAGCGTGCGAGTGCGGCGCGATAGGCGGTTGTGGCATCGGCCATCGTCTGGCTGCTGATGAGGAAGACGAGGTTGTTGTAATAGCCTCCGCCGGCCACCGTGGATTCGCTCGACGGAAAGTATAGGGTTGGCGGGGCGGGATCGCGCAGGTTCGCATAACGTGCGTCTTCGGCGATTCCGACAACGCGGCACTGCGCCGTAAACGCCGCTTGCCCCGCGGAAGAAGACTTGATCGATTCCCCGAGTGCCGAGCCGCCCGAAAACAGCAGACGCGCGGCAGACTGGTTCACGATACACGTCGAGCGATCGCGATCCGCCGCCGTGAACTCCCGACCGAGGATCAGCTGCGTGCGCATGGTGGAGAAGTAGCCGTCGCTTACCTCGTTGAAAGAGATCTTGTGCTCGCCCTGGGATTGGCCGACCGGCTGGGCAATCAGTTCCGGCGCAAAGCCGCTGACCGGAGTGACCCAGGTGTATGCTGCGGACTGTACACCCGGGCTGACGCGCAGAGTGTCTGTCATCTCCCGAAACAGAGAGGCAATCTCGGTTGGACTCTTCTTGAGTGATTGAAACTGCGCCGTCACCATGGTTATGCGCGAGGGATCGAAACCGGTATGGTTGGCGCGCAGGCGCAGCAGGGTCTCGGAAAACAGCCCGGCGGCGAAAACCAGCACCAGCGCCACCGCGAATTGCGCCGGGATGTACAGCCGCTGGCCAACTCCCTTGCGCCGGCGGTTCGTGCCAGCGGACCTGAGAAGACCTGCCGGCGCGGTGCGGCTGGCAAATACGGCCGGGGCGAGCCCAAAGAGCAGCGTCGTGAGGAGGGCGAGCGCACTGGTGAAAGCCAGCACACGCGCATCCGGGCGAAGCAGAAACGGCTCGGCGGATCCAGGCGGCGTAAGAAAGGCGGAAAGCGCACGGGTGCTGGACCAGGCCAGGGCGGCCGCCGCCACCGAGCCAATCGCCGCCAGCAGCAGCGATTCGATGAGAGACTGCTGTATGATTCGTCGCCACCCGGCACCGAGCGCCGCACGCACGGCAAACTCATGCTGCCGCGCCTGAGCGCGAGAGAACTGTACGCTGGTCAGATTCACGCAACAAAGCACGAGCACCAGGATCACGATGCCCTGCAGCAGGAGGAGCGACTGGCGGTTTTGCTTGCCGATCCAGGCGAAGCCGCGGCCTTTGGATTCGGCGGCGAGCGTAGCACCGCGGAAATTGGGAAAAGGCCGCCACTGCGCGGGGAGGAGCGTTTTGACTTCGTCCTGGGGAATGCTTTCAAGCTCCGCATTGAGCTGGCGGACGGTGCTGCCGGGACGCAGACGGCCGAGCACCATTACCTCTGACTTTTCGGGCGCGCGGTAGACGTCCTGCTCCGGCGACGCGGACATGGCGGAGAGGAAGTGCATGGGCAGCATGATGCGCTCACGCTGCCCGAGATAGACTCCTTCGAACTCGCGCGGGAGCACGCCGACGATGGTGACTACCTGGCCCGAGACTGTGATGTGGCGACCTACGATCACTGGGTCGGCGTGGAAATTGTCCTGCCAGAAGCCATAGCCGATGACAGCCGGCCAGCCGCCGGCGGGGCCTCCGGGAATATCGTCGGCCGGGGTAAGCACGCGGCCAAGGTAGGGCCGCACGCCGAGCATGCCGAGGGCATCGCCGCTCACCATTTCGCCTCCGATCGAGCGCAGTGTTCCCTGCTGGTCCGGGACGGAAAGCATGTCGTAGCTCCAGCCGGAGAGTCCTTCGACGCTCTTGAGCTGGAGGCGGAGCTGATCGAGCCCGGACAGCGACTGGGCCGGTACGATCTCGGGCAACTTCGGGCCCTTGAATCCGACCGTTACCAGCTCGTCAGGCCGCAGTGTGGGGAGCGATCGCAGCATCGCATCGTCGATGAGTGTAAAGATTGCGGCGTTCGCCCCAATGCCAATGGCCAATGTCAGAATCGCTGTGGCCGCAAATACCGGAGACTTGCGCAATTGTCGCAGTGCAAAGCGGATGTCCTGCCAAAATGTCTGCATGCTCACTCCATGCAGATAGTTTTATCGCATTCACTTCACTTCGCGCAGGCGCGACTAGCCCACCACATTTTGAAAGCCGTTCGTACCACGGAAGCGTCCGTTCTGGTCCCAAGCAACAACTTTCGGCCACCTGCTCGCCCGAAGTGAGCGAGGCCACCTTGAGACCGGTTTCTTTGCGCTCCCCGTTGGGTCATCAGGCTTGGAAGGACATCCAGTCGGCTTCTTGGAAGTTGTCGGTACCAACAGTGTCGTTCCGGTCGGATCACCGTCTATTCAGAAGTTACCGGTCCGATGTCTGGGACGGGAGGTGAACCTCCGCATTGTCGACTGCTCGACCAAATGACTCAGTTGCTCTGCTGTCGTTTTCATATCTCTCGAGGTGTTGCTCATGGCCGGACGGTGGACGTCGCAGCTGGTAGGCTACATTCTCTTGTTCTCGCTTCCTTGTGTAGAGGGCGCCCAGCCCTACCCCATGCACTTCCGCCGCCTCAGGTCTCTAGTGACAATGTCAGGAACAGATCAAGTGAGTCTATGCACCTGAATGGTCCCGCCGGGCTGCAATGTGGACCCTGAACTACCCATTTCCTGACCGCCCTCAAGAGCTGTATCCACGAATATTCGTATCAGTCGCAACGGTCGCGTAATCCAACGTATTACGGCGGAACACTGTATCTGGAAGTGGATCTTTTGGGATGGCGGCCGTCAGATCGCCTACAAGGATGGCTCTCCTCACTTTACGATGCGTTGCGTTCTCGTCGACTTGAAAACAACTCTAGAGCTAGAGAACTACGATTGCTTTTCCGAGCTGCCGAAGAACGCTCCTCTTTGGCTTGAGAGTCTAGAGAAGGTCCACCAAAGCGCGTTCTCGCCCGAATTGCGATACACCGCGGACCGTTCATTGCCCATGTAACCGCCTATTTTTCAATTACTGAGTAGTAAAGGAAGGATTGGCGACAAATCGCCCGGATTGCGTCAATGAGCGCAAGGGCTGTTATCGCCATTTAAGATTCTGCAGCACTTTGAGCTTGTAAGTATGAGAACGGGACCGTGAACGGGGGGAGAATTCAGCGGTCCCTTGGACGTTCTGGCTTAGAGCGACCTGAAGACGACTATATTTTGAAGACGAAGAGGATGCCATAAGCGATTCATAAGAGATTCATAAAGACTTTAGTCGTAATCAGAAAAGCCTTCCGTGCCCGTTAGTTTCCATAAGTGTTGAACCGTTCCCAACATCGCCCTCTTGATGCCTTGTAGCTATCAAATCTGTTGATATAAGTCTTGGACAATTGTCGGGAATCGGGTCATTGTGGGGAAAAGGAGGCCCTAAATGCCGCGTTCATTTCTCCCTATTTTCTCCAAAGGTCAAGTGACCGGCAGGTTCGGAATTTCGGAGTTCGAGCCACTCCTCAATAGCGAGCGGCCCGCGGAGCTACTCCAAGCCAATTGCACAAGTACGAATTGCGAGGCGGCCAAGGAGCTTCAGAAGAAGGCTTTCGAGCCTCACTTTACCCCGCTATTAGACGTAGACAAAATCGATGACGACATAGCTAAGAAATCTTGGACGTTTCGCGGGCTGGAGAGTCATGCTATCGAGGTCAAGGAGCACAGCTGATGAATGCAGGTGCCCAATATAGGACTGCCCCTTTACCGTCGGAGTTGCTCACCGTGGAGCAGGCCGCCGAATTCCTGAATATGACGAAAGGGCAAATTCACGAGATGACTCGCGCACGTGGTCGTGAGCGCATGCCGATACCTATTCCACTCTTAAGAATTAACGGTAATCTGCGCTTCCGACGGTCTAGCCTTGAGAAGTGGCTGAATGAGATTGAGCAGTACGAGCATCAGCAATCGCTGCCTCCAGCAGCTTAGCTCCTTTCATTAACGATGCTGGTAGCATCTGAATATAGTTTTTGGTTGTGACGGCCAAATCCGTATGCCTCAGTAATTGCTGCGCGGCGATCGCGTCACCTGTAAGCTCTGTAAGGATCGTAGCGGCTCCTCTTCGGCCCGGATACAAGCCTCTAAACTCAAGACCTTGGGCTTGCAGAACGGGTTTTATGATGCGCCTGTTTATATCTGCTATGTCTGCGGGTTTACCCATCCTGTTCTGAAAGATCCAACTAGTTACTTTCAAGCTATCGTCGAAGACGTCCCGCCACGCATCCAACATCACTCGCACGGGGTCAATGAGCGGTAGCCGCTGACACATTGACAATGGCAAACCACAAGAGCACAACATGCTCGCAGGTGCTCTGAGCCGTGTTTTAGTCTCTCCGATCACACGACGCACGACAGCACGTCGTATGTGAATCCATCCATCTGGCGTGATATCTTCCCATTGAAGTCCCTGAATCTCTCCTGGTCGCATCCCGAGGAAACACGCGAGCGCAATAATTGCTTGCTCCTGCGGATAGCCCGTTAAGGCCGCAATCATTTGAATTGTATGGGTGAGCGTATAGTGTGCAGTTCCAGCAGGTTGTTTGATCTTTCCGAGGACCTTGGCATCGTGCCAAGGGTTCGATTCTATGACCCCCGTGTTCACAGCATGAGTAAAGATCGCACTCGCAAGTGAGCGGATATTATTTAGGCTCTGTCGTCCTAATTGATTCGGCTTTCCCGCGAGACGGGTAAGCAATTGCGAACCGATATGCGTGCGATACTCCCTCAAGGTCATGCGATCGAAATGCGGTTTGAGATGTTGCTTCCAAATCTTTGCGTAACCGTGCACAGTGGACACTCGCAGATTAGCCGTGATGAAAGGAAGGTAGGTGTTCTGGTAGAAGTCGACGACTGTAATTTCGCGTGGAGATATGCGCGCGCCGGACTCATTGACCGTCAGCATGAATTTATCGCGCAGAAGCTTGACGTTTTTGTCCTTCACGTTTTTGTATCGCTTGCCGTCCTTCTCACACAGCCATTGACTGCATTGCTCTCGCATTGCCTTGCCGTCTACAATCTGTGTAGCGCGATAGCGCACATAAAATGACCCGGATGCTTCATAGATATGCCCTTGCTGATGACGCCCCATTTGTAGATCCTCTGGCACGTATTATCGCCGAGTGTGCAGTAATCGTGCAGCGAGTAAGTATCCATGCAGTAGCCGGCACTCCTAAGTCATTCATCTTAATGGCTTAATCCCTGCGGAGGGATGTGTGAGTGGTTGAAACAGGCGGTCTTGAAAACCGCTTTACCCGAAAGGGTAACGGGGGTTCGAATCCCTCTCCCTCCGCCATGTAACTATCGTCTTTGCAGTAACTTCCAAGCGCTATTTTTGAATGTGCCCAAAATGTGCCCAATGGGCTGTGGTATATGGCGCAATCGACGGTACGGAAAACTACAGATTAGGTTCGCCATTCGTTCGATGTTAACTATGACGCATCTGAAAGCGGTAGCTTTCGCGACCTCATTAACTCTTTCAACCGACCCACGAAGAGTCCTATTGAGGGTTTGAGTGACTCTCACCCCCCGGGGAGCCGAGATCAATGCGACTGAACTGGGTTCTGGTGCGCTTTGGCAAGAGCGGCAGCCAGCGCTCTGAAGCGAGGGTCAGAATGCAGGGATTTCAGCCTCGTGTCAGACTCGGCGAAACCGTAGAATCCAAGTTCCTGAGCGTGATATAGATCGTCGATTGCTTTACTCGGCCGTCCAGCACGCGCATCCATAAGGGCTAGGTCATACCAAACGAAACCAGCCGCCGAATACGCGATACCCCTCCCCGGTGATTTCGGTGCGGCGATATACGCCAGCCTCCGTCTCTGTTACTTCGCGTCCGCCACTTAGGCTGGTCACATAGGCTTCCGCCTCTTTGATATCGGGCTCGTTCCCAGAGCTTGCCGAGGTGATCGCTTCTGCCACATAACTGCGCATCAGCTTAGGCCAGTATTTCGCCAGCAGATCCGTGCTGGCGAAGACATCCGCCCACAGAACGTGGCCGTTCACTGCCACCACTACGCCCACAGAGCCCTTATTGCGTAAATCGCGCAAGATTGCCTGCTCGCTTTCTGTGCCGCCATGCTCGGCGACCATCTTCCTTACTGGCTCACTTTCGAAAACCTGGGCGTAGGAGCTCGTTCCTGCGATGGCTGCGGCATCGACACTGCTCAGGCTATTCGCTACCCTTGCGTTTGAACTGCGCACGTTGTCCCATACCCGGGTTTGATCGTGCTCCGCCATTGCCGTGGAACGCACGCTTGGCTGTGCCATCTGCGCACCCATGGAACTGAATTTTGGAGTGGGTCCAACCCAGCGCCCGGGCTCCACACAGAAGACACCGAGATCAATCGGACCTGCGTTTGCCGGGACAATACGGTCTGAGCCGACTACACGGTCCTGTTTACCGCCGGTCACAATCTCCCCGGCGAGGAGCAGCAGGGGCTTGCTGGAGTTGTTGTAAAGCACCAGCCGGTTGACCTCTGCGCCTTGCCTTCGCACCGGCATGATCTGACCCGGACGGACCAGGCCCAAATCGCTTCCGGCTTCCGTAATCGTCACCTGCCCGGTACGGACGCCTTCGTCGAGTGTCAGCAACTTCGATGTGTCGTATGTGTGGCCGGTCACGACCGGAAAAATAGCCAGGTTACCCCGCACGATGGCCGGCAACACTTTGTATGGACCATTATCGCCCTGTCCACCAGCCAACGCGGGAATGGTAAAGAGCAAAGAGCACATCACGACTGCTACGACATTTCTGCTTGATCTGCCTTGGTGTAATCTGCTTGAAGTTTGAAGCCCTGTATTTACGATCGCCGGCATGTACTCCGTCCTCCTTGGGTTCGGTAGTGCAACCTCAGCACACAAGAAGAACGTGGGAGGATGTGTTTCTTGCAAAGAATTTGCTAGCATCTGAAGCCAATGCTTCCGGAGCCTTCAACCCTGGCCGATATTCCAACGCTGGGGAGTGCCGTAAGCAAGACCATCGCGCAGCGCTACGACGAATCGAGCGCAGAGCGTTATGGCATCACACCTGAGAGTTTTCACAACATAGTCGCGGCAGTGGTGTTTCGCTACGCCAGCGAGGCTGGCGAACAGGAGCAACTCGATGTGGTGGCAACGCTGCATGTCGAGGAGTTAGCCCTGGCGCGCGCATGCTCAGCCGGAAATGAGACTGCCTGGGAAGTATTTCTCACGCGTTTCCGGGTGCCGCTCTATGAGTCCGCCTATCGCATCGCGAAAGACGAGACCACCGGACGCGAACTTGCAGACGGGCTCTACGCGGATCTCTATGGCATGCCCAACCGCGAGGGCCATCGGATCTCCAGACTCGACTATTACATGGGGCGCGGCTCGCTCGAAGGCTGGCTTCGCACTGTGTTGTCGCAGCAATACGTCAACCGCTACCGCTCGCAGTCCAAGGAGGTCAGCCTTGATGCACAGGTTGAGGCGGGCGTTAGTTTTGCAGCACCGCCTGCCGAAAGTACCCCAGCAGCGGATGATCGCATAGCCGTTGCGGTCGCACAAACGCTCGCAGAACTCCGCTCCGAGGAGCGCTACCTGCTCGCATCCTATTATCTGGACCAGCGCACGTTGGCGGACATCGGACGTCAGTTGCGTCTACACGAGTCCACCGTCAGCAGGAAACTCGAGCGCGTGACACGCGAAGTGCGCAAGCGAGTGCGCAAACGGCTGCAAGCGGTGGGTTTTCATCCGCGACGCTGTGACGAGTTGATGCAGGAACTTGATATACGCGATCTCAACGTGGATGTGACGGCAACTCTAAGCAAGAAACATCGCCGGGTACGTTCTATAAGTAAGGATGAAGTGACTTGAAGCAATCTGAGCCCAATATGCTGCGACGGGAACTGGCGCGAAGCCAGGAGGCCGGACCTCCTCCAGATGCCGATATGCTCACTGCTTTCACCGAGGACGCGTTATCCGAACGCGAACGGAAGCAATTGATGGCGCATCTCGCTGTCTGCGCCGATTGCCGCGAGGTACTCAGCGTCACCACTTTAGCCGCACCCGTGCCGGTTGCTGCTGACACTGCGGATGTACTGCCGCGCCCGGTGCATCCGCCACTGCGGACATGGCTGCCTTGGATAGTTACCGCGGCAGTAGTCGTGATTGTCAGCTCGGCGGTCCTGCTGCATGAGCGAAAACAGGAATTCAAACCACCTTCAGAGAACAATGCCAGCGTGGCCGCTACGGCGACAGTTCAGGCTCCAGCACAGCCTGATAAACAGTTGCAGACTACAATTGCACAAGTCCCAAAACCAGTCCACAACAAGCCAGCATCACCGAAGCCTGCCCCGAAAACCGCGGAACGTCGTTGAACGACAGCGGCGACAGATTTCCCCTAATAAAGGGGATGTTTGCTGCCAGTCGCGATACGCGTTTGTTCACATCGTCGAAGGGTTGAAGATATGGCAGCTGAACCATGGCGAAGAGAGCTTGCTCGTAGGGATCGCGGATTGCCTCGGCCGTTGCCAATAGTTGATCAAAGCACTCCTCGATCAGCTGCGGGAGTTCGAGAGGATGGAATGCGGACTGTTGAATGCCAACAGCGATGTGGCGCAAGCGCCCCGCCGCCGCCTCATCCGGCAGAAGATCCTGTGCCAGAATTCCATGGAGATTGAGAATTGTATGTCGATTGAAGCCGATCTCCTCGGCGTCGCTCACGAGAAACTCGATGGCGTCCTTATGATTGAGGATCATCTGGGCTTCCAGCCTGTTCCCGTCCTGCGCCTCTTCGCCGAACTCAATCAGACGGCGGGTATCAAGCAACGAGTAGGTGTTGCCCTCAAGTCGGCTGGAGTTCCAGGACAGATCGATGAGCAGACGACTTAGAATCTGCTTCGCGTAGGTCCCCGCTGGCTCGACCGCGTTTTTTGTCTTTCCCACTTCTGCAAGGTGTTCCCGCTCTTTGGGCGAGAGGTAGAAGGTCGCGTTCGGTCGATAGCTGTCGAGAAATTTGCGGTCGTAGCCGACGGCTTTTCTTGCTGCAACCGGTTGCCGCAGATAGTCGCTGATCTTTTTGCTTTCTGGGGAAAGAGGCACTCTTACCGCAGCCAGCTTGTCTTCTTCTGGACCGGCTTGGTGCGCAACCGTTTCTTTCGACGCTTTTGCTGTGGCAGGAAGCCGATACCGCGCCGCTGGCCCTTTGCCTTCTTGAATGAGGCGCCCATCCTCGACGAGACTTCGCAGCCAAGACTGAAGGGTCCGTCGCGGCACCTCTTTCAGAGCCTTGGCAATATCACTTCTTCGGGCTCCGTCAGCGCTTTGCCTCACGATCTCGACGATCTGAGCTAGATCGTCTTCCCGCCGATGTCTTGGCATATTCCCCCACTTTGTTGCGCGATCCGTCTATCGCGCAATTTAAACAAAGGAATCGCGCAAGTTTCAAGCTAATTGCGCAAGAAAGAATGTAGATCGCGCAAGTATTATGGCGCGATTCCCTCAATATTGCGCGATTCACCCAAAATCGAACTGCTGTTGTACCTAAGTGCAACGGCCAGGAACCTTGCCGGATTTGTTCAGCTACATGCCTCGTCCTAAAAGACTTGACTCGATTGACTTCAGAAAAACTGCACTGATTCAGTCGGTATACGATTCCGCTGTGATGTGTTGAAGGGATGGATAGCAAGGAGTGATGGGTTGAACGGATACTTCCGCTCTCATCCTTTGCCTTCCGAACGGCTGGCAACGATCAACGATGTCCTCGCACACGATCACCTCCCAGCCGACGTGCCTCTCAATCCGTTCCGCATTGAGTATGAAGTTACAAGCGGAACAAGGTAACGGAGCGCTCAGTTCCAGGTCTTGCCGCCGTCAACCGTCGTCCATGAGGTTCCATCATCGGCCTCCACAGAACCGGCCTGCGGGGTCTGAAAGACTACGTGCGTAATAGTGTGTCCGTCACTGGTCTTTTCGGGAAGAGAGACTAAGCTCCATGCTGCGCCGTTGTCGGAGGAGTGATAAAGCTTAAGACCTTCCCCGCCAACCCAAACGTCATTACCGAATACGGCCACAACGCGCATCTTCGATTTCTCGTTCTGGAGTACGGCTTGCCAAGCCCCGTCTCCGGTAGAGCGTTCTGCCAGTCCGCTGCTGTTGATGCGCCAATGTGGGCGACCAGCATCGAGGCTCTGCCTTTCAGCCAGTTCCGGCGCTTTTGACAGGGAAGTGAATGCTGACATAGACCGGGCCGGCGCTACCGGACTCGCTCCTGTGGCTTGAGGGATGGCTGCAGTCGACATGGTT